>Ga0315282_10000172_pt1 | contig 130941 bp, 122 predicted proteins | sample YL17G07_20_MG_FD_203693 | JGI IMG/M metagenome (GOLD analysis project Ga0315282, IMG submission 203693) | Sediment microbial communities from Yellowstone Lake, YNP, Wyoming, USA - YL17G07_20 | ecosystem: Environmental > Aquatic > Freshwater > Lake > Sediment | place: USA: Wyoming | collected... | reverse complement strand
ATCAATTCAATGTCTTGGCAAATCCATAAAAACCACAAACTCGACACCACAAGTCGAGAGAGAGAGAGAGAGAGAGAGAGAGTAACTAAGGCTCGGGAATTTTCAATTCAAATACAGAAAGTACCGTTTTTTTAACGGTGCTTTTTTATTTATGAATTTATGAATAATAAACCAAATATTCCTAATAATGGCAAAGAAGTAAAAAAGGAAAAGAGGTTCATTACCCGCCTGATAATCATCAACATCCTCCTTATTCTTACTATTGGCTTTTTAATCATGGTGCTTTTAGATTTAGCCAGATATTTTGAAAATCCTCCAAGGTCGAGCGGGATTTTCCATATAATTAAATAAAAATAAATTAAAACATATGAACAAAAACAAAGGTTTCACCCTGATAGAAGTTTTATTATATACCGTTATCTTCGCCATTGTTGGTACTTTAACCACCGGTATTTTATTGACGGTTACCCAGGTTCAGCAAAGAGAATCAGCCAGCGCTGAAGTAACTGGTCAGTTGAATTTCATCATGCAGCGGCTCAGGCAAATAGTTAGCGAATCTTCCAATATTGAAATTGAAGCAGGAGTAGCAACTTCCACCTTAAAACTCCGAATGAAAGATTCTACCAAGGACCCAACCTGTATTTCTCTGAATAATGGCGTGATTAAATTAGCCGAAGGTCCTGACCCCTCAAATTTTAATAACTGCACTTCCACTACTTCTGATTTAACCAGCGACCGGGTGATTGTTGATACTTTGAATTTCAAAAAATTCACTCAATATCCTGGTCATGATACGCTCTCGCTTGATATTCAGATGACCTACAATTCCCAGAATCCTAAGTCGCGCATTCAAAGAACTTTATCTTCAGCTATTGCCCGTGTTTCAGCCGCGACTTTTGATTCTAATTTATTGCCTGGCGCTACTTCCTATACCATTGGTCAATCTGGTTCAACTTGGCAGAATGTTTTTGTCGGTGATGGCTCAATCACCAGCCCTTCTTATAGTTTTGGCAGTGATACTAATGTAGGTATTTTTAGACCTGGCGCTGATATTCTTGGCTTTATTACCAATAGTACTGAAAGAATGCGAATTGACGCATCCGGCAACGTCGGCATCGGGACGACGGATCCGGGGGCTACACTCGTTGTTTCTGACGCTGGTGATAGCGGGATACGGAGTGAGCGTACAGGCACCACAAAGAGACTTAAGATGTATTATAGGTCAGCTGCCAATGGTGATTATTCTGTAATTGAATCTGTAGAAGATGGAGTTGGGTATAAAAATTTGGTTCTAAATCCAGGCGGCGGCAACGTCGGCATCGGGACGACGGATCCAGAACATAAATTCCAAGTAGTAAATAATGGTTCTGTCACAGCCAATGAATGGACTGCTCACGGAATTATTACAACAACAAATGAAACAAATTCAATCATGCTTTGGGCTGGGGCTGATACCACAAATGATGTTGCATATATTCAGGGCTATCAAAGAGGGGTCGGGGCAAAGCCCCTGGTATTAAACAATTTAGGCGGCAACGTCGGCATCGGGACGACGGATCCTAATAATAAACTGGATGTAAACGGAATTGCGGAAATAGGCACAGGTTCGCGCGGAATGCAGATAAATTCGACTGCTGCCGACAACTTTAATCTCTTTACCTATACCAATACGCCCAACCCGAACTGGTCTATTGGCTACGGCAATGGATCCGGTAGTCCGGATACTTCTAAAGAATATATTACGTCGAATGCAGGTCATATCTCATTTATGAACGGCAAGGTCGGCATCGGGACGACGGATCCGGGGGGGAAATTGCATGTAGTTGGTCAAAGCAGGATATCTGGGAGTAGCTTGGCTCGTTTGACAATTGAACCAGAAGGCGGCACAACGAATTTATGGAATTTGGATAATCAGGCTGGAGCATTACGTATTTTTCGTGAGGATTACGCTGCTTCGGGTGGTGGAGCAAATGGTGCTGTTAGAGTGACAATTTTAGATAACGGCAATGTCGGCATCGGGATAGATCCCGGGAGTAACAAACTCTATGTTAATGGCAATATAGCAATCCCCTCTGGTAGTAAATATATCGTAAGGTCAAATTCGAATGTGGATTATATTAGTTATGGAATTGGAGACGATACATGGTCGTTTGTGATGCATGCTTACGCCTTAGGTATGAAATGGTGGTCAACAGTGGATAATATAACTTATACGAAAAGAATGTCGTTGGGTAGTTCTGGGGATCTCGCAACTGACGGAAACATAACCGCCAATGCCTGGGACTTAGCTGAATACACACCTACGAAAGATAATCTGGGTGAGCCGGGAGACCTAATGGTTATTGATGCTGACAATACTGAACAGATTAGACTTTCTGATAAAAAATATGAGCCGCTTATAGTTGGAGTCATATCTACCAAACCTGGATTGATTATGGGCTCTGGGGGATTACAAAACCCACCTAAAGGAAAACTTCTTACTTTAGCGGGTCGTACTTTGACAAAGGTCTCAATCGAAAATGGCCCCATAGCAGTTGGTGATTCAATTACTTCCTCTGATATCCCAGGCGTTGGCATGAAAGCGACTCGTTCTGGAATGATAGTTGGGCGCGCTTTGCAATCTTGGAATAGCCCAGAAATGGGAAAAATTTTGGTAATGGTAAATCCACAATGGTATTATGGCAGTTCGGAATTGGTTATTTTAGATAACGGCAACGTCGGCATCGGGACGACAGGGCCAGCTTATAAACTTGATGTCAATGGCACAATAAGAACGCAAGGAGTAATTCTTACTTCTCCAAATGGAACTTGTTATCGTCTTACTGTTAGCGATGCCGGAGCATTAAACACAACAAGCATTACCTGCCCATAATCGGACTTCCTAAGGTTGCGTCCAATCTTACGAGGCTTAGCCTCGTAAGATTGGTTTATTCTAAATTATATCTTTTTTGTATTTCTTTTGTATTTCTTAGGAAGTCGGATTTCCTAAGATTGATTTGATTGCGAGGGAGCTTATCGAGCTTGAACCTCAATAATTTCTTTTATTCTCTTTTAATTTTTCTCTCATCATTGCCAAAATGCCAAATTGTCCCATCTTTACTGTTGATGCCCTTCATTCTACAATGTAATATCATCGTTTAGGTAATCCTGTAGTAGAATAGAAAAGGTTCGAACGTCCTCCACAGTGGTACAGGAGAAAAATATCCTTAACGGCAAATCAACCCTCCTTGTAAGGATCTTTCGGTTTGCTATCATTACTGTATAATGCTTTGTCGGTCCCTCGTCTCTGGGCCAAGATTGTTTTTGAAAAATTCAATCAATTTATGAATCAATCTATCCCAAGTTCGAGGTATGTCCCGATACGGGGCACATTATGGAGGCATTGGTGTAACAGCAGCACTGCGGTCTGTGGCACCGCCGGAAGGGGTGCAAATCCCCTATACCTCCCACGAATCCCGTTAGCCACCCAATGAGCCCATAAGTTATCCACAGTGACAGGTTATTGACAAAGTTAATGACACAACTATACTTAATTATGAATATGATGAAATTAATGAACATACAAAGCGGCTGAAATTTTCCGGCATTTTTGCGTTGCCAAAAATTTCAGTCCGCCGCGAGGCGGATTTTTGTTTCCCGCCTTCGCTGAAAAGCTGCTTCCTTCGCCGAAGTGGCTACGGAGGCCGAGTCGGCGGGCAAGCCTGAAATTCTGAAATTATAGAGTGGCCAGGTCATTGAAAATTTAATAATGGTAATTATTCGAATCCTCAACCCAGCCAAAACAAGTGCTGGGTAGAGACAGTTAAATTAAGGGCGTATGGTGGATGCCTTGACATCAAACGGCGATGAAGGACGTGGCGTGGCTGCGATAAGCCTCGGGGAGGTGCTTAGCAACCTGTGAGCCGAGGATTTCCGAATGGGGAAACCCTGCGCTGTGAACCAGCGCAACTCCGACCTTGGTCGGAGGGCGTACCCGCTGAATTGAAACATCTTAGTAAGCGGAGGAAAAAAGAAAAATATTTTATTCCCCAAGTAGCGGCGAGTGAAAAGGGAAGAGCTTAAATTCATCTTAATTTTCGCAAGAAGATTTGGATGGAGGTTGTAAGATTGAAGACGTTCTTAGTCTGTAGAAGCTGATTGACGCCGATTAAGTACACTGATTAACACCGATAACTTCAGCGTTTTTCCGCGTACTTATCCGCGTTGTTCTACTTCTACATTCTAAGAGAAGAGTTACAAATTCATTGGTTAGTCGAATCTGCTGGAAAGCAGGGCCAAAGACGGTGATAGCCCCGTAGGCGAAAATCAATGAACTCTTTAGTTTTTAGTCTTGAGTACTTCGAGGACAGAAGACTTCGGAGGAATTCGCCAGAACTATCTGGTAAGGCTAAATACGTTTGATGATCGATAGTGAACTAGTACCGTGAGGGAAAGGTGAAAAGTAGGCCGGTGAGGCCGGTGAAATAGAACCTGAAACCATATGCCTACAAGGACTCGGAGCCCGCAAGGGTGACGAGGTGCCTATTGAAGAATGAGCCAACGAGTTTATGTATACTGCAAAGTCTAAGGACTACGGTCCGGAGGCAAAGCGAAAGCGAGTGTTAAAAGCGCGTCTCTTGCCTATCGCAAAGCGCAAATCGTTTTACTACGATGTGCGCTAAGCGATTTGCGAGTCAGCAGTATGTGTAAGACCCGAAACCAGGCGAGCTTGCCTTGGCCAGGATGAAGTCCCGCGAAAGCGAGACGGAGGTCCGTACCGGTTGATTGTGCAAAATCTTCGGATGAGCTGAGGTAAGAAGTGAAAAGCTAATCGAGCTTGGTAATAGCTGGTTCTCTCCGAAATAGTTTTAGGACTAGCGCCCCTATATTGATGAATCGGGGGTAGAGCACTGGATGAGTAGTAAAGGGCGAAAGCTCGACTATTCAATCAAACTCCGAATACCGGTTTATTTATGGGGCAGTCAGAACGTGGGGGCTAAGCTCCATGTTCAAAAGGGAAACAGCCCTGACCGTCGTCTAAGGTCCCTAAATATTTGCTAAGTGTAAAAGGTAGTAATCCGCCAAAGACAGATAGAAGGTTGGCTTAGAGGTAGCTATCCTTTAAAGAGTGTGTAACAACTCACTATTCGACTTGTCCCGCTCAGCGGGACGGCGGGTTGCGCCGAAAATTTACCGGGGCTAAGCAAATTACCGAAGACACGGATTGTCTCGCTTTTAGCGAGACAGTGGTAGGAGAGCATTCTAAATGCGTTGAAGCCTGAGCCGTGAGGCTGGGTGGAGTATTTAGAAGAGAAAATGTTGGCATGAGTAACCACAATGCCGCTGAGAAAGCGGCACCCCGAAAATCCAAGGTTTCCTCCGCAATGGCAATCAGCGGAGGGTTAGGCGGTCCTAAGGCAATGGCGAAAGCCGCAGCTGATGGACAATTGGTTAATATTCCAATCCTTCCGTTAAAATCGATGGAGTGACAAAGGAAATAAAAAAGAGCGCCTTAATGGTTTGGTGTCGCTGATATTAAGAATGGTCCGACTAGTCAAATCTGTTGGACTGAGTTTAATTTCAACATTCGCTTATCGGCGAAAAATTAAGTTTTTACTTAGTTGATTCTTTTGAAGAGCCTTTCGAGAAAAACTTCTAAGAATTTATTCTAACGGAATCCGTACCGTAAACCGACACAGGTGGATGAGGCGAGTAGCCTCAGGGGAACGAGTGATTCCTCGTTAAGGAACTCGGCAAAAAAGCGGCCGTAAGTTAGCGATAAGGCCTCCCCCACACCAATTAAGGATATACTTCGTTATTCATCAAGCCTTTACGGCTTGATGGAATCCTTAATTGGTGTGGGGGCGCAGCGAAAGTACCCCTGGCGACTGTTTAACAAAAACACAGCTCCCTGCAAACTCGCAAGAGGATATATAGGGGGTGACGCCTGACCGATGCGAGAAGGTTAACCGTGCCCGTGTGCATAGCACACGGGGCACAATTTCTAATTTCTAATTTCTAATTTCTAATTAAGGAATAATTTATAAGGTAAATTCTAATTGGAAATTGGTAATTGGTAATTGGTAATTGCGCTCCGTATGCTGTGCATGCGGAGCGCGCGAAGCCCTCGTCAATGTCAGCTCTAACTATAAGAGTTCTAAGGTGAATTACATTGCCTTAGTAAAATTTGTCCCGATTTTGTCGCTTTAGCGAAACAAAATCGAGGATCCGCCGTAGCCGAAAGGCGAAGGCGGAGCTATATCGGTGAATCCCTCATAGGTTTATGAGACAACACCGAGGCAACCGAGCATATAAAAATTTATGTGCTTGGGAGTCCGTAGAGACTATACGCCAAAACCGAATAAAAATTGTGTGTTTTAATTCGGCAAGATATAGTCCGAACTCTATGGCGACATAGAGAATGACACAGAAATGTTGTCATCGACAGTTGTCGTAACAAATTTGAGCGCAATTCCTTTTCGGGCAAGTTCCGAAGCGCACGAAAGGCGTAACGACTGGGGGACTGTCTCAACGAGGAGCTCGGTGAAAATGCGATTCCCGTGAAGACGCGGGATACCTGCAGCGGGACGAAAAGACCCCGGGAGCTTTACTGTAGCTTGATATTGATTTTAAGATTTTGATGCGTAGCGTAGTGGGTAGGCTTTGAAGCTTCGCTTTCGGGCGGAGTGGAGCCGACAATGAAACACCCATCTTTAAAATTTTAAGGTCTAACCTATGTGGCAAAAACATCTGGGGACAGTGTCTGGCGGGCAGTTTTTCTGGGGCGGAATCCTCATAAAGAGTAACTGAGGAGTCTATTAAGGTCGGCTAAGGTCGGATGGAAATCGACCTGGTTGTGTAAAGGCATAAGCCGGCTTAACGGCAAGGCCTACAAGCCGCGCCGGTGCGAAAGCAGAGCTTAGTGACCCGACAATTCTTTATAGAAAGATTGAAGACAACGGATAAAAGCTACCCCGGGGATAACAGGCTGGTGTGGTCCGAGAGTCCATATCGACGACCACGCTCGGCACCTTAACTACGACATTGGGGTGCTATGACAGCAATGTCATACCAAAAATAAAATGAACCCGCACTGACTTATAACGGTGAACTCCATATGGTAAAATTATTATATGGACAATACCGTGGGAAGTTTAACTCAATTACAAAAATCTGTAATTATTGGTTCTATTTTAGGCGATGGATATTTAAGAATTTTTCCGGGTAGAAAGAATGCTTTATTAGAAATAAATCATTCGGCAAAAGCAAAAGATTATAATGTATCCGGTTCACTGCCTAAAGTAAGAAAGGGAAACGGCAGATGAATGGCTTATCGTTTCTATACGAAACAATTACCAGAATTTACAAATTTATTGAAAGAATTTTATAGAAACGGCAAGAAAATTGTGCCTGATAATTTAATCTTAAATCCAATAATTTTATCAGTTTGGTCTATGGACGACGGCAGTAAATGTAATTCGTCAAATTTCTATCTAAATACGCAGCAATATAGTTTAGAAGACCAAGAAAAAATAGTAGCGAAACTTAAATTGTTAGGATTAGATACGAAATTAAATAAAGATAAATGTTATTGGCGAATACGATTTTTGACTTCATCATTGCCAAAACTTCGAGAATTAATTAGTGATAAAATAATTCCTTCAATGAAATACAAAATTGAGTTATAACCCCTTAGAGACTTGTCCTGAATTTATTGAAGGACAAAATAAGAATTTTTATTCTTGTTTATACGTCAGCCCCTGACTACGGTCGGGGTGAAGATATAGTCCACACTATTAGTAATAATAGATTACTAGCGATGTCGGCTCGTCACAGCGCCCGGCTGGAAAAGGTCGGAAGCGTTTGGCTGTTCGCCAATTAAAGTGACACGCGAGCTGGGTAAAATTAGAAGATTGAGCCCAGCTAATAAAAATAAACTGACTCATAACGGTGGAGTCCAATTGTTTAATTTGTTAAAATTTAAGTAATGGATAACATCGTGGAAAGATTACAATCTTTATTTCCGCCACATCAATTTGATGTGATTATCGGGTCATTGTTGGGAGATGCACGATTGGAATGTCGTTCGGCTGGATTGAGAAATCCAGTGACGGCACGATTGCGTGTACACCACGGAGAAAAACAGAAAGAGTATGTATTCTGGAAATATAAAGTTCTGAAAAATTTAGTATTAAAAGCACCAAGAAAAATTTTGTGGGATAATCCAAAGAGAAGTCTACACGAAATTTCTTGGTACTTTCATACCCAAAGTTTAAAAGAATTGGGTATTCTTTATAAATACTTTTATAGAGAAAACGTTAAGATACTTCCAGAAGGCATATTTGATTTGTTTACTCCGCAGATGCTGGCAGTTTGGTTTATGGATGACGGTTCAAATAACAAAATTGGATTTACCTTAAATACTCACGGCTTTTCAAAAGAAGAACAGCTACAAATTATTGAGTTTTTAAGAAAATCCTATAATATTTTCGCCACAATGGTAAAGGATAGAACGAAATTTAAAATCGCCATTGGCGCAAATGAACGTTATAAACTAAAAACCATCATTCAACCATTCGTCATCCCTTCAATGACTTATAAGATTGTTAATCCCCGTAACGACTTGGTCGTTTTAAATGGCCAGAGTTAGGAGATATGACGTTATTATCTTTTAGCTAAAACGTCAGCCCGCCAAAATTTTGCGAAGTAAAACTTAGGTGGGAAGGTATAGTCTAATACTGTTAGTAATAACAGAGAATATTGTCAGACCGTCAAATTAACATCGGGGTTAATCACGGCGGCGTCCGACGGCAACGTCGGAATGAAAAAATCAACTCATATCGGTGAAATCCTATAAAATTTAACCTGTTTTTATAGGATAATACCGAGGGAACCCCCTCCTTTCGATCGAAAGAAGGGGGCCCGTAGAGACTGTCCAATTGATTGGACAAATAATTCTTAAAAGAATTATTAATACGTTGATCCCCCGACCGCGGTCGGGGTGGTGGTATAGTCCAACTACTTAGTAATAAGAATAGATTATGCGTGAGACAGGTTGGTCTCTATCTGCTGCAGGCGATGACGCTTGAGGGAAGTTGGCCTTTGTACGAGAGGATCAGGCTGAACGAACCTCTGGTCTACCGGCTTTGCTACCAAGTGAAGCGCCGGGTAGCTATGTTCGGCAGGGATAAGACTTGAAAGCATCTAAGGTCGAAGCCCCTCCCAAGATTAGGCGTCTCAGACTCGTGGAAGATTACCACGTTGATAGGCTTCAGGTGTAAGACCCGCAAGGGTTTTAGCCAAGAAGTACTAATAAGTCAAAACTGTCTCTACCCAATGCTTATTTTTAACACTGATTAATACTGATTTTAACGGATAAATACGGATAATAATCAGTATAAATCCGCTTTAATCCGTATAAATCAGTGTCTAGTGAAACGAAGTGAGCGATTAGGGTTGAGAATTCGGATAATAATCGCGCGGCGAAGCCGACGCGATAATTTAAAATTACAAATTAAGAATTCAGAATTACGGAAAAATTATTTCTTAATCCTGCATTCTAAATTCTGAATTATCACGCGATTTCGTCGCGTGATATGCCAGTGATTTAACTGCGTGTGACCCACCTCTTCCCTTTCCGAACAGAGAAGTGAAAGCGCGCGATCCCAATGATACTAATTGCTTCGGCGATTGGGAAAGTAGGGTTTGCTGGCATTTTTTGTTTCCTTGTTATATTATAAAAAATAAATGGATAAACGTCTGGTAAAACAAATTCTTTACGGCGCTGGCTATCTGACAGTTTTCTTTTTTGTCATTTTTATTATTTATCTTTTTTGGCTTAAACCAGCAGCCACTTGTTTTGACAGCCGCCAAAACCAAGGAGAATTAGGCATTGACTGCGGCGGTCCTTGCCCGCCTTGCGAAATTAAAACTTTAATTTCGCCTGAATCTTCTTGGATAAAATATTTTCCAATTGATAACCAAACGGTGGTGGTAACCGAAGTTAGAAATCTTAATCTTAACTGGGGAGCCGATTATTTCAGTTATACTTTTGATATTTACGGAGACGGGGGTGTTAAAATTAAAAGTTTGACAAAAAATTCGTTTATTTATAGCGGTGAAATAAAATATCTCTTTGAGCCGGTTGAAGTTGATTTTAAAAATATTAAAGATATCAAGATTTCTTTTTCGGATATCAGCTGGAAGTCAGCCAAAGAATTTCCAAAACCCAGCCTTCAAGTCAGAGAAATAAAAACCGAATCAACAACTCGGGACGGAGCCGGAGTAATTATAAGCGGATTTGTAACCAACAATAATGCCTTTGGATTATCAAAAGTCAGAATCATCGGATTTTTATTTAACCAAAGCGGCACCCAAATCAGCGCTTCAAAAACCGAACTGGAAAATATTCCGGCGTTTGAAGAAAAATCATTTAAAATTAATTTTCCTAAAAATATTTCCTTAATAACAACTCAGTCAACCCCTTTTTACAATTTCACCCGCGACTTAACAATTGGTTCAAAAGGAGAAGACGTTAAAAAATTACAAGAATTTCTTAAACAACAAGGATTTTTAAATCGGGAAATAACTGATTATTTTGACTCTTTTACTAAAAATGCCTTAATTCAATATCAAAAGAAGTCGAGTATTTCTCCGGCCTCCGGCTATTTCGGACCAAAAACCAGAAACTATATTAATTCTTTGAAAATATCAGCGCCGGCAACTCCTAATCTTTATGGCGCTGACCCTATTAAAACAAAAGTTTATGTGGAAGCAATTCGATAAACCCCGTAGTAGACCGAGCACTGCAACGCCTTTCTCGTTTTCCCGAGGCCAGTATTATATTATCAAAGATACCAAATTATGAAGAAAGACTTTAATCAAAATAAAGGCGTCGTAGAAAACGATGTGCTCGGCTCACTACGGGGTAAACCTTACGACCCGAAAAAAGTTGAACATAAAATTTATCAACTTTGGGAAAAGTCCGGCTATTTTAACCCGGATAAATTACCTGTTGGCAAATCTAAAACCCAAAACCTAAAACCTAAAACCTTCTGTATAATAATGCCTCCGCCCAATGCCAATGAGGCCCTACATCTTGGTCAAGCTTTAACTATGACTTTAGAAGATATAATGATTAGATTTAACCGCATGCGGGGCAAAAAAACGCTTTGGCTACCGGGTTCTGACCATGCCGGATTTGAAACGCAAGTAGTTTTTGAGAAAAAACTGGAAAAAGAAGGCAAAAGCCGTTTTGATTTTGATAGAGAAACGCTATATAAAATGATTTGGGATTATGTCCAAAGCAATAAACACATGATGGAGTCGCAAACTCGGGCCTTGGGCGCATCGTGCGACTGGAGCAGAGAAAGGTTTACGCTAGACCCACAAATAGTAAAAATAGTTTATAAAACGTTCAAAAAACTTTATGACGACGGTTTGATTTATCGCGGCAAACGGGTTATAAACTGGTGTCCGAAACATCAGACAAGTTTTTCTGAGTTGGAAGTTAAATATGAAGAAAGAGAAGATAAATTATGGTATATCAAATATCCCCTCTCGTCAGGCAAGGGATATATTACCGTTGCGACAACTCGACCAGAAACAATGCTTGGCGATATAGCTGTTGCGGTCAATCCAAAAGACAAACGTTACAAAGATTTGGTCGGTAAGAAAGTTAAACTTCCATTAGCTGGCCGCGAAATTCCGATTATCGCTGACAGCGCGATTGAAATGGATTTTGGAACGGGCGCAGTCAAAGTTACGCCAGCGCATGATCAAACCGATTTTGAAATTTCACAACGTCACAATTTGGAAATATTGGAAGTTATCGGCAAAAATGGAAAAATGACTCTAATTGTTCCTCCATCCTATCAAGGATTAAAAACATCCGAGGCGCGCGAAAAAATTGTGAAAGATTTAAAATCGCAATCTTTGCTTGAAAAAGAAGAATTATATAAACACATTGTGGGGTCATGTTATAAATGCGGTCGAACAATCGAGCCGATGTTATCAGAGCAATGGTTTATAAAAATAAAACCTCTTGCTAACAAAGCCGTTGAGGCCGTTAAAAAAGGCCGGATAAAATTTGTTTCCACAAAATACGAAAAGATTTTCTTTCATTGGATGAAAATTTTTCGCGATTGGAATATCTCAAGACAAATCGTTTGGGGTATCCAAATTCCCGCCTGGTACTGCAAAGAATGTAATGAAATTATTGTAACCGACGGTAAAAAACCCACGAAATGTGAAAAATGTGGTTCCGAAAAATTACACCAAGAAAAAGATGTTTTTGACACGTGGTTTTCGTCAGGTATGTGGCCCTTTGCCACTTTAATGGCAGGCGGACCAAAAGATTTTGATGCTTTTTATCCTACTTCCGTGATGGAAACCGGCTGGGACATCCTTCCTTGGTGGGTTGCCAGAATGATAATACTGGGAATTTATTTCACCGGCAAAGTCCCTTTCAAATATATTTATCTCCATGGAATGATCCGCGACAAAGACAAACAGAAGATGAGTAAATCGAAAGGCAATGTCATCAATCCCTTAGGTGTTATTGAGGAACGCGGAGCAGATGCGTTAAGAATGTCGCTTATTTTCGGTTCAGAAGTAGACAACGACGTGGTTGTTTCTGAAGATAAGGTTATTACCCAGCAAAGATTTGCGAATAAAATTTGGAATGCTTCGAAATTTGTTTTGGCTAATCTCGGAAACGATTTTAACCCTAAAAAAATTAAACATCCTAAATATACAAAACAAGACAAATGGATTCTAAAAGAGCTCGAAAAATCGACCAAAAAAATCACAGTTGATATTGAAAAATATAAATTCCATGAAGCGGCGCAGGAAGCATATCATTTTTTCTGGCACAAGTTTTGCGACAAAACCATAGAAAATGTTAAAATAAGAATAAATAATAACTCTCCCGACGCCCAAGCGGGAAAACTCACGCTTTGGAATGTTTTATATCAATCTCTCAAGCTTCTTCATCCTTTTATGCCGTTTATTACCGAAGAAATCTATCAGAATTTACCAGTTAAAGATAAGAAATTATTGATGATTGAAAAATGGTAATATGCCCAGTAGTGAAAACTCGATAAATTTACCCAGTAGTAGACCGAGCACAGCAACGCCTAAACGCTTTCTTTAGATTGATATTTATTTCCTGAAATATGGACTAATTGGAAAAAATCAAGATTAAAGCAAAGGCGTTGTGGAAAGCGTTGTGCTCGGCTCACTACTGGGTTTAACACTCAATTTGTTGAAGTTTATTACTAGGGCATTGTTTTAAACCAAAAGAAAAGTTTATTATTAATTGATGGCAAGGTGTTAAATGAAAACAAGTTGCTATCGAGTTTCTACTACTGGGTATGTCTATATTTTTTATCTTTCTCGGCCTTCTCCCTTCTTTTGCTTGGCTGATTTTCTTCCTTAAGGAGGATATCCATCCCGAACCGAAAAAAATGATTGTCAGGGCTTTTATTGCTGGTGCTTTAGTCGCTTTTGTCGCGGTCGGTCTTCAACTTTTGCTTAGAAATATTCTTCAATCCTTTCAAATCAATGAGTACCACCTTGTTTCTTTTTCGCTTTTCGGATTTATTGAAGAAGCGCTTAAATTTTTTGCCGCTTATTTAGTCGTCAGAAAAAGCCGATTTTTTGACGAACCGATTGATGCGATGATTTACATCATTACTGCGGCTTTAGGATTTGCAATGGTAGAAAATGTCGCTATAATGTTAAGTATAAAAGTTTTGTCCGAGGCCTTTGGCATAATTACTCTTCGTTTTGTCGGCGCCACTTTACTTCACGCTTTAAGTTCGGGATTAGTTGGTTATTATTGGGCCAAAGGTATTATCCTAGGCCGCGTCCCTCTTTTACTATTCAAGGGTATTGTCTTTGCCACCCTCTTGCATATGGTTTTCAATTATCTTATACTAATATCTAAGGAAATAATAATTTATCCGATAATATTTTTGACTATTGCGGCGTTATTTATTTTCTGGGATTTTGAGAAGATAAAAAAAGCGTAATACCAATATACGAATGCGTGCGAATGATACTAATGAATACTAATAATTATTCGTATTCATTAGTATAATTAGTATGAATTAGTATATTAGTATTTCATTAAGCGAGCATGGATAAAGATACAAAAAATTTTTTTGAAAAACTGGCTGGGATTAATTCCAAGGACGAAGAAGTTGAATTAGAGCCGAAAACGATATCAAAGCAAGAGCTGGAAGAGAAGTTGTTGACCGAAGAATCCTCGCCTGGGGAAATTTTTGAAGAGGCCGAAGGAGAACTGGCAGTTGATGTCTATCAAACACCGAGTGCTTTTATAATTGAATCAACCATTGCCGGGGTCAATCCTGAAGATATTGACGTTTCTCTCTCCCCTGACTCAATCACTATCAAAGGAAAGCGGGAAAAGGAAGAAAAAATAAAAACCGAAAATTATATTCATCAGGAATGCTACTGGGGAAGATTTTCTCGGACTATTATTTTGCCTCAGGAAATTGACCCGGACAAAGCCCAAGCCAATATTAAAAACGGCGTCTTAAAAGTTAGTTTACCCAAGCTTAACAAAACCAAAACCAAAAAAATAAAAGTGAAGTTTGAATAAAACGCGGATTGACACAGATAAATAAAAAAGTGCGCCAGTGGCGCACTTTTTTATTTTGTATTCAAGTTTTTATTTAGCGGCAAATTCTTTCAAAGAATTTTTAACCCTTCCAATAAATAAATCAGCTAATAGTATCAAAATTATTAAAATCAAAATTAATAATAATTTATGCGCCATCCAAAAACCATTGATATAAGTCCAAATATTATAAAAGAATCTGTCAAACCAATTATAATCAACGGATGGGAATCTGATAACCTCTTTGCTGATTTTTTCAGCGTCAACTTCCACCTTAATATAATGATTAAAATAATGGTCAGGGTCAGTCCCCCATAATTCCGAGCCAGCGCCGCCGGTGATGATATAGTTTATTCCGTTCTTTGTTTCGTCAAAATAAGCATGAATATGAGAGGCAAAAACAATGTCTGGTTTATATTTTTCCATCAAATTCATAAATTCTTGAGCATTCTGTTTGTCGGTTAGGGAATGATCGGTGTCGGAACGGGGGTCAAAAGCCGGCACATGTAAAAAGACAAATTTATGTTGATAATTTCTCTGTAATTGTTCCTCCAACCATTTCATCTGCACTGCGTCAATTCTGTCTTCGTTGGCGTCGTCCAAAACAATAAACAAAGAATTGCCATAATCAAATGAATAATAAAATTTGCCAAAAATATCAAAATAGTTTTCTGCCCCGCCTTCTCTAATATCGTGATTGCCAATTGCAACCAAAAATGGCGTCTGCTCGTTTTTTATCATATTGTAAAAAATCCTGTATTTCGCTTTTTCGCCGTCATACACCAAATCCCCAACATCAATGGCAAAAGCATAGTGATTATTATCAATATCTTTCAGGATTTTACCAAATATTTTGAAGCTATTTTTATTATCGCCGAGCACGGCAAAGCTAAAGTGGTCTGAAGGCGCAGAAGAGTGAATTTTATCAATTTGTTTTTGATTATAATTACCTGGACCAACCGGTAAATAATTATTTAGGCCAATGATTGTTAATAAAACAACAATAGCAACAACAGCAACTATATGACGCTTTTTAGAGAAATATTTTTTAAACTTGTCTTTTAATGACATATATAAATAAAATGAAAAAATTTTCTTTTACTAAAATGTGGTTCGAGCCGATATTTTTTACAGGTTTTTTGGCAGTTTTTGCTTCCTGAAAGGAAGCGACAATTTCACCCCGTAAGAGGCAGGGGCGCTGTGAGCCCTCGCGACTTCTAACGGGATCAAGAGAACAAGCCTGCTTGCCCTGCCTGCCGGCTGGCAGGGCAAGCAGGTTAGAACCTCTCTAAAGGCACTAAATATGACAATTAAATCTAATCGCTTTAATTCGTCCAAGTTTAAACAATATTCTAATTAAAAATGAAGTAGGAACATTGACATAAAAACTATTATCTTTAAATAGTTTTATCAGCTCTTTATAGTTATGACCGTGCTCGCGAATGTTATCATGGAACTCTAATGCTATCTTATCAATCTTGCATAGTAATGATTTTGGAGTATTTAATAAAATTTTATATTCAGCACCTTCAGCGTCTATCTTCAGAAAATTAATTCTTTCTAAATTATTCGCGGAAAAAATTTCTTTTAAAGTAATTGTTGGAACTTTAATTTTGTGTTTAGAATATGTAGTTTTATATAATGAACTCCCTCCGACATTTCCTTTTGCAATAAAGAATTCTTCTTCGCCAATTTTATCAGAGACAGCGACATTAAATGACCTGACATTTTTCAAATTATTTAATTCAATGTTCTCATTTAGTAAATCATAATTTCCTTTCAATGCTTCATAGGCATAAACTTGTTTCGCCTGCTTTGCCGCGAAAACCGTGAATGCTCCAATATGGCCGCCGATATCAACCACAATATCGGAAGATTTAATCTTAAAATTATTTTCATCAGTATACTCTTTTTTATTGAAAATCTCCCAAATAGCAATTTTGTCTGATGTGCCCACCCTTACTTTGAACTTGCAATTATCAATATGATAAATAATTTTGTCTTTATTCCATTGGCCAAAATAGATAAAAGGATAGACAAACTTCAATCCAGCGTCAATAATTTTTTGAGATAATTGCATTATGACAACGATTATTTAATAATTAGTCGCTTTAATTTATAAATAGCGCTGTATTTTAAAGATAGTCCGAACCCCAGTAGTAAAGCAAAGCTTACTACGGGGCACAGCGCATTTCGTCCCGACGTAGTGTCGGGACGAGGAAAGTCCCCGTAATTTGCGGCTCGCCCGCAAGTGGGCTCGCCGCCTTCTTTTTTCTTTTTTGAAGATAAAAAATCCAAAAATCCCATATGATTTATAAAATAATGAAAATTTTCTTTTACAAAATATGGTTCCCCCGTAAAATTTTACTTCGTAAAATTAACGGGGCAGGCGAGCCGATGTGCCCGGGGCCGGAGTCGAACCGGCACGAGCTTACGCTCACTCGATTTTAAGTCGAGGCTGTCTACCAATTTCAGCACCCGGGCATTTATGAGGCCAGGATGGGACTTGCACCCATGTATATTGGTTTTGCAGACCAATGCCTTTGCTTCTTGGCTACCTGGCCATCATTAACATGCGTATAAATCAGCCGAAATCCGTATCAATCAGTGTCTGTATTAATTTTATCCTCTAATAATAATTTTTCAATTTCTGCTGCCTTTTCTAACCCCTTATCAATCTTAAACACAATCTTCGGCATTGGTTTGATGTTAATTTTTTTCGCCAAAAGATACTGCAAATAGCCGCAATTTTTATCTAAAATTTTTAAAACCGATTCGGCATCCCGCGGCGTGCCTTCAACACACTCATCAATCTGTCGACTCGGACAACCCTGACAAGGAGAAAAGACACTAAAATTAACGACTGCTCGCTCTAATTTTTTATCAATTTCCACACCAGTAATCGTCACCAAACAATTAGAGAATTCAAGTTCCCGGGAAATAATTTTACTTAATTCTTCCTTTATTAAATTAGCAACGCGCTCAGGACGATGCCTCATTGTTAATAAATCAGTTTATCGCCGATATTTACCAATATATCGGCTTCCAATAAAATTCCGGTCTCTTCCCCTTCACTCACTTGGCCGATGTCTCGTTTTTTACATTGAAGATTGATAATCTTAGCCTGACCAATAATTTTTTCTTCCCTTTGAATGTCAACGATTAAATTATTTTTAAAACTTCCCGAGATTACTCGGCCGCCGATCACCTGCCGCTTGCCTGCCCGCTTGGGAGGTAGTGAAGCATTAGCTCTACTACCTCCCTTGTCAAAAACCGCTAAAATTTCTAATTGGCCGTTAATTTCCGGCTCTTTCAAATTTTCAATTTCCTCTTCCAATTTTTTTATCAGCTCGTAGATAATTTCTGAAGTGATAATTTTGATGTTCTGGGCTTTGGCTAAATTCTCGGCCGCTTTATTGACCCTGGTTCTAAAGCCGATGATAATGGCATTTGTATTTAAGGCGGATTTCACATCGCCGTCATTAATATCACCAACTGATTCGCTGATAATTTTAACATTGGAAATGGTTTTAATAATTTCAGAAAGGGCTTCAAGCGAGCCGGAAACATCGGCCTTAAGAATAAAATTAATTCGCGAATCTTCGCCAATCTGAGCGCTAATTTCACGAATTTCCCGGTTGACTGGTTTTATCTCGGCTAACTCAACTTTTCCGCTGAAAAATTCCTCACCGATTTGCGGTAAATTTTCAAAGCCCACAATCAAAGCCGGGCTTGAAGGCTCAAGTTCATCAACTCGCTCGCCTAAAAAATTCTCCAAAATTTTTACTTTCCCGACGGCGCTTGAGGTCGCAATTTCATCCCCGACTCTTAAAATACCGTCTTTTACAATAACCGCAACTGCCAATCCCCGGCGGCTGTCCATTTTAGATTCAATAATTACACCGCTGGCTTTGGCAGTCGGGTCGTAAGTCAATCCTTCCAAGTCAGCCGCCAGTAAAATCAAGTCCAAAAGTTCACCAATCCCTTGGCCGGTTTTTGCCGAAATTAGTTGCCAAGAGATATTACCGCCAAGACCCTCAAGTAAAACTCCGGCCTGCATCAAGTCCTGTTTTGTTTTTTCAATATTCGCATTAGGTTTATCAATTTTATTAATCGCCACAATAAAGGGCGTTTTGCTTTCCTGTAAAGTTTCAATTGCTTCTCTGGTCTGGGGTTTAACGCCTTCATCAGCCGCCACCACCAAAATTCCCAAGTCAGCTACCTTGGCGCCGCGCTGCCGCATTTTGGAAAATGCCTCATGACCAGGAGTGTCAATAAAAGTTATTTTATACGACACTGATTTATGCGGATTTAACTGATTTATGCTGATTGGCGTATGTGCTATCTCATAGGCGCCGATTGACTGGGTAATTTCACCCGGTTCTTTGGGCATTTTTGTTTTCCGAATATAAGAAAGCAAAGTGGTTTTGCCATGATCAATGTGTCCCATCACCACTACAATCGGCGGCCGGGGTACTAAGTTTTGAGTTTTGAGTTTTGAGTTTTGAGTTTCAGACATTTTCTTGTAAAATTAGCAGAAATCTGGGATAATTACAAGTGATTTTGGAGGAGTCGCATAGTGGCCTAGTGCGACACGGTGCTAACGTGTTAACCCCGCAAGGGGTTCGTGGGTTCAAATCCCACCTCCTCCGCCTTCGGTCGCCGAAGCGACCTTCGGCCTTCGGACGACGTAGTCGCCTACGGCCGACGAAGTCGGCGGACAATGTCCGCCAAGAAGGTTGCGAAGGAGACCTTCGCCATGGCTTATTTTGTATACATTCTTCTATGTAAATATGTAAAGACGAAAAACCATATGTTGGCTGCACGCAGAATATAGAAGAAAGAATAGAAAGACATAACAGGGGGCAGGTTCCAGCTACTGCAAACAGGCTGCCGATTACATTGATGACGAGCATCGCCTTCCGTGATAAATACAAAGCCTTTGAATTTGAAAAATATTTAAAATCCGGATCTGGCCGAGCATTTATGAAGAAGCATTTAATTTAATTAAATTTATAAAAGGTGGGGGTATCAAGCCAAAAGCGTCTAAACTATGGCTAAAATTGCCAAAGGATTGGGCGTCCCAATAGAAGATTTAATAAAATGAATAAACTAATTATTTCAATTATAATAGTTTCAGTCATCGCTATTGGAATTGGAGCATTTTTTGTTTTCCAGAAACCTCAAACTGAACTGTCAACGCTACCAAAACAATCGTTATTTGGCACCATGGTCGCTTTTAATATAGGTGATGCGCTCAACAGTACGCCTGGTGGAGCAAATGCCCTCCAAAATAGCTGGACTGAATTTAAAAAAGACGATTCAGCTTACCAAAATCTCTTAACTAATCTGCAAAAGGTTATTCAAGACCACACTAAACTGGTGAAGACGACCGGTTTTACTCTTGACCGGGGAAGTTTTGGCTATTTTACTTGGCATGTGATTGAACCCAAGAAGGGACAATTTGACTGGGGATTGACCGATATTTATGCCGAAGGGGCTTTGAGCGCCGGTGTTAAAATTTCCGCCGTCATCCAGCCCTTTGCCGCTTGGGACCAAAAAAATACTCAAGTCAATGCTAATTGCAGTATGCTTGATGCCGCTTATTATGATTATAAGGCCGGAGCACCAGATGACCTTACCGAATACGAAAACTTTCTGACGAAAACAGTTGAACGGTATAAAAACAACGTTGCCGTTTGGGAAATCGGCAATGAGCCTGACGCAAATTGCAGCGGTTACGAAAATAATCCCAAAGCATACTTTAATCTACTCAAGATTTCATCGGAAACTATTAAGAAAGCGGATTCTTCGGCGAAAGTAGTTAATGGCGGCGCTTCGGGACATTCTAATAACAGTGAGGAGATAAGTTTCTGGACTAAATTTTTTGCTCTTGGTGGCGGCCGGTACATAGATTACTTTAATCTGCACTACAATGCCGAACGTAGCCATGATGCTAAGTTGGATGCTACTACTTTCCAGGAAGATTTGACTTTTTGGAACGGTCTGATGGATAAAAATGGCGGTAGAAAACCTCTGTACCTGACGGAATTTGGTATTTACTCTGGTTCCCAAGTTGATCAGCTAGCCGGTCAGCTTTTGCAAGGACAATCGCCGGCCGCAAATCAACCGGTTTCTGCCCCGTCATCCGGGCAATCTCCCAATCAACCGTCTGGCGGCAAATGCGGTGATGGGATTTGCGATGCGTTTGAAAAAGCAAATCCTAATGCGTGTTCACAAGATTGTGGCGGAAGCGCGCCAAGCGGAAGTTCGGTACAATCTCCAAGTCAACCGCCGCTAGGGCAAGCTCCCGGTCAAAATATCCAGCCAAATCAAGGAAAAATTCTACCCAAATTAAGTGAAGACGCTCAAGCCGCTTTGTATTTTAAGGATTCTATCTTGGCTTTTGCCAATGGCGCCAAAGTGATTTTTATTGATTTAATCGGACCTAATAATAATATTGTTGGTTCTTCAATGGCATTTAATATCAACGGTCAACCGCGACTTTTTCTTACCACGTTAAAAACCATTGATAGTAAAATCGGCGGCTTTTCCAAAGCGGAAAAAATCACAGACGGGCAATATAAATTTACGGTGAGCGGAAAAATCGTCTATGCATTATGGTCTGGAACACTGCCAAATGAAATTTCCGGCAAAATAAAAGTGACGGATATAAATGGACAAGAACGGTTTGTGGATGCAACGGGAATAAAATTAAACGCCGATCAGCCGGTTTTAATTGAATTATAGAAACAGTAAAAGAATTTGCCGCTCGCGAAAAACTTGAAATCGTCCAAATAAATTTTATGAAAACCAAATTCGGTATTTCTAAAAATGTTTTTGTTTTGGGGTTGGTGAGTTTTTTTAACGATGTGGCCTCAGAGATGATTTATCCTCTGGTGCCGATTTTTTTGACCAGTATTTTAGGCGCGCCAGTGGCGATTGTCGGTTTGATAGAAGGTATTGCGGAATCAACCGCCAGCGTCTTAAAAGTTGTTTCCGGCTGGCTTTCTGACAAATGGAGAAAAAGAAAACCTTTTGTTGTTGCCGGTTACTCGTTGTCAGCCATTTCTAAAATACTCTTAAGCTTGGCTTTTAGTTGGCCGTTTGTTTTAATTGCCCGATTTATTGACAGGTTTGGTAAAGGAACGCGCACTTCAGCCAGAGACGCTTTGCTCGCTGAAAGTTCGGAAAACTCGGTTCGCGGGAGAGCATTCGGCTTTCATCGGGCGTTTGATACTTTGGGGGCGGTAATAGGACCTCTTATTGCTCTTTTGGCGATTCATTTCTTAGATAATAAGTTTCGCTTAATCTTCTTTCTCGCCTTTATCCCGGCTTTTATTGGCATTCTCTTGTTGTTCTTTTTTGTCAAAGAAAAGAAGAAAGAAGCAAATTCTTCTCCTGCCCTTCATTTTAATTGGCGTAACCTTGACCCCTCTTTTAAGATTTTTTTATTGATTAGTTTCATTTTTGCTCTGGGCAATAGTTCAGACGCCTTTTTAATTTTGCGAGCCCAAAATTTGGGTTTGTCTTTGATTTTGGTTGTGTTGGCTTATGTTCTTTTCAATTTTACTTATGCTATATTTTCAATACCGGCCGGAATTATTTCTGACAAAATCGGACCGAAAAAAGTGCTTTTGGTTGGCTTCTTGCTTTTTTCCGCTGTGTATCTTTTCTTCGGCTTGGCACATTCCAGTCTTTTTCTCTGGTTTCTTTTCCCGGTTTATGGAATGTATATGGCCCTCACCGAAGGAGTGGGGAAAGCCTATATTTCTAATTTAGTTCCCCAAGAAAAGACTGGTACGGCTTTTGGTATTTATCAGACTACAATCGGCCTCTGCACTTTTTTTGCTTCTCTTATCGCCGGCTTGCTTTGGACTTATATTGATGTTAGGCTGCCATTCATCTTTGGAAGTATCATCGCAATAATTTCTGCTTTTCTGTTTATTGTTTTGGAAAAAAAGGTAAAACTTGCTAAAATATAAATGCTTAACATTCAGAATTTTACGGGCTGTAGTGTAATGGCTAGCACGAATCCTTTGGGAGGATTTAGTCCGAGTTCGAATCTCGGCAGCCCGACAAAAATAAAATGCCCCTATTTTAAATCAAATTCTCCCATTACTTCATTAAATTTTTGGTTTAAATCATTAATTGCTCGGGCTTCATCATTAATTTTGCTAATCAACTCTGAAATTTTGTCACCGTCACTTTTCCCCAAAAATTTCTCCCGCAAGACTTCTAAAAGTTGAGTAAGATAGTCGTTGTAACTAATCAATCGGCTGATTAAGGCGGTTTCCGAACTGATGGCTTGTAAAGCGACCTGAGAGGTTGAGGCCGGAGAAATCTGGCTAAGGTTTTTGGCCATTGTTTCCAGCTCGACCGAAAGTTTAATTGCTTTTTCTCGGGCTTGGCGATTGCGTTCCAATTCCTGAGAAATTAAAACCAGGGCTTCGGTATATTTTCCGCTTTTATCAAGTTCAGCAATTTCGTTTAAATTATTGGTTGATTCGTTGGAAATAGCCACAATCTCGGAAGCAATTAGAGATGCCTCCTGCCGGGCCCTTAAGAAATCTTCCGGAACATTCTTCGTTTCAACCGTTAAAAAGCGCAGAACAAAATAAGCGAGCAGGAGAATAATTATAAAAAGGATTAATAATTTAACCCGCTTAGGAATTTTAGAATAAAGGTCAGTAATCATTTTAATTTTAGTTTATATTAACACTATTCTTCAAAAAAGCAAATTGTGTTATAATTTAGAAAATTCCCGCCTACGCGGGTTTTAGCGGGTTTACCCGCCGAAGCCCGCTACGGCGGGCGAAGGCGGGTATCGTATAGTGGCTATTATGTCAGGTTTCCAACCTGAAGACACGGGTTCGACTCCCGTTACCCGCTCAGCGCTAAATCAAGTAAAACTTCTTCGTAATCAATTTTTCCTGATTTCACCATTATATCGTAGTCCGCCAGTTTTTGAATTAATTTCGTTGGCAACCTTTTTAAGCTTGCTAAAATATTAAAAATTTTAACCGGCTCTTCCTGACTGATAAATAATTTTTCCAAAGCAATAATTCGTTGGCCTAAGGGCCAGTCTTTAGAGACAGCATTAATATAACCAAAAATATCCGGTGATTCGTAATGATAATCGCCAATTCTCTTTAAATCTTCAATATCAATAAGTCCTATATCAATAAGTCCTATAGGACTTATTGATATTTTATCCAACTCATTTACCAATCCCCAACTGTCAGCCTGAAACGCTTCGGCTAAAAAATTCAAAGCTCTTGGGGTAAACGCTATATTTCGTTCCCGGGCTTCTTTTTGAATAAAAAACCGCCACCTATCTCCTTCAAGATTTTCAAATTTTTCCACTGAAAACGCCTTTTTTGTTAAAAAATTTAATTCCGGAGGCGGGGAATTTTCTTCGGAAATCAAAATAGTAAAATCTTCCGAATCTAAATAGCGCTTAGGGGGTAGTGAAACAGAAGCTCTACTACCCCCCTTAAAGAATTCTCTTAATTTTTTGGAATCGGTCTCGTAAATATTATTTAAAACCGCTAATTTTTTATTGTCAAAAATCAATAGTTGGGCTGAAAATTCTTTCAACCTAAAAAGTTCTTCCGGATTTTCCAAATCAAAATAATCGCAGGAAAGATTAGAATGTTTCTGCTTATATTCCTCAATAATTTTATTTAATCTTTTCTGCCGACGATAAGAATCGGGACCGTACAAATAGATAATCATTGACTATTGTTTTTTATTGATTGCCGCCCTCATAAATTCTTTAAACAACGGGTGAGGAGCCAATGGCCGCGATTTAAATTCTGGATGAAATTGGGTTCCCATAAAAAATGGATGTTTTGTTTTGGGTAACTCCATAATCTCCATCAAATGCCGGTCTGGTGAAAAGCCGGAAAAAATTATTCCTTTCTTTTCTAAAAGCTCAATATAATCAGGATTAACTTCCCAGCGATGGCGATGTCGTTCAGAAACCAAATAAGACTTATAGGATTTATAAGCAATTGTTCTTTTTTTAAGAACTGCCGGATAAGCTCCCAAACGCATTGTTGCACCATAATCTTTTTTAGCTAAATTTTTCTTTTGCTCAGGCAAAATGTCGATCACTGGATGAGGGGTTTTTGGATCAATTTCTGTACTATTGGCCTTTTTCAGATTAACAACATTGCGAGCAAATTCAACAAGCGCTAATTGCATCCCATAACACAGTCCCAAAAAGGGAATTTTATGTTCTCGACAATAACGAATAGCTTTAATTTTTCCTTCTATCCCCCGACTACCAAAGCCGCCAGGCACAATAATGCCATCAAAATTCTTCAATTCCCCAAGTTTACGAGGCTTAGCCTCGTAAGATTCGGCGTTGAGCCATTCAATGACTGGTTTTCGATTAAAATAATAAGCAGCATGTTTGATGGCTTCAATTACTGAAATGTAAACATCAGCTAAGATAAATTCACCAGTAGAAAAATATTTCCCTACAATGCCAATTTTGACTGCTTTTTTGCTTCCTCGAATAATTTGAGCTAATCGCTGCCAGCTTTTAAGATCTTGAGCTCGAGCCCGAAGTTTTAATTTGTTTAAAATTAAATTTCCTAAGTCATCTTTTTCGAAATTTATTGGTATCTCATAAATATTTTCAACGTCAGGCGCAGAAATTACCTCTTCTTCTTGTAAATTGCAATTAAAGGCGATTTTTTCTTTCCGCTTTTTATCTAAAGAAACAACTGCTCGGGCTAAAATAATATCCGGCTGAAGTCCGGCAGAATTAAGCGTCCGCACCGCGTATTGGGTCGGTTTTGTCTTAAGTTCACTGGCGTCACTTTGAAGCGGTACATAACTTACTAAAACCAAAAGAATATCCTGGGGTTTTTTAATTTTTAACATTCGGATTGCCTCTAAAAATAAAATATTTTGATATTCGCCGACGGTTCCGCCGATTTCCACAATAACAATATCAGCTCGATCCTTTTCAATCGCCTTATCGATTCTGTTTAAAACTTCTAACGGAATATGAGGAACAACTTCTACACAACGACCACCATAACCTAAATTTCTTTCCCGATTAATTACTGCCTGATAAATGCTGCCGGTAGTCATATAATTGTCTCTGGACAAATCTTGGTCTAAAAATCGCTCATAATTTCCCATATCCTGATCACATTCCATTCCGTCATCTAAAACAAAAACTTCCCCATGCTCAGTAGGGTTCATGGTGCCAGCATCGATATTGACATAAGGGTCAACTTTAATAGCCGTGACCTTAAAACCCCGGGACTGTAAAATCTTTCCGATTGAGGCAGCGGCTACGCCTTTGCCAACGCCCGACATTACCCCACCAACTACAAAAATATACTTCTTCATAATTTTTGACACTGAGGGCAAAAATGTGCGGACCGGCCGCCGATTTTGAGCCGCTGGACTGTGCCGCCGCATTTTTTACATTTTTCGCCTTCCCGGCCATAAACTTTCAGTCGCGGCACATATTTTCCTTTTTGCCCTGATGCATCTAAATAAAGATCAACTGTTGAGCCGTGAAATTTTAACGCCTCGGTTAATATTTTTTTTGTATATTCAAAAATCTTTTTTATTTCTGACGGTTCCAAATCCTTTATTCTTCGCAACGGATGCACGCCGGCGAAAAACAGAATCTCGTCAGAATAAATATTACCGATGCCGGCGATATTCTGCTGGTCCATTAAAAATTGCTTGATTTTTGCTTTAGGTTTTCGTTTTAAGATTGCTAAAAAATCGTTAAAATTAAAATCTTTTTCCAGGGGTTCCGGCCCTAACTTTTCTTTTTTGAAAAAATCAGCCAATTTATCAGTTTCGATTAACTTAACATAGCCAAACTGCCTTAAATCATTGTGAAAAAGCCGGCTCCCGTCGCTGAAATAATAAATCAGGTGATTCCACTTTATGTCTTCGCCGCCTAACGCCTCGCCTTTTCTGCGAAAAATTAATCTACCTGACAATTTCAGATGTATCAATATACTCCAGCCATTGGATAATTCAAAAATTAAAATTTTTGCTCTTCGCTTGACGCTTTTTATCTCTGAACCGACGACAGTTTTTCTGAATTTATCCAGGGGCAGCTTGACCATTCTCGGCAAGCTAACATCAACTTTTTCAATCTTTTTGCCAACAATCAATTTCTCAAGTTGTGTTTTGATTGTCTCAACCTCAGGAAGCTCCGGCATTTATGAGATACTAATATACGAATTCATACTAATCAACAAATGAATACGAATTCGCATTCATTCGTATCATTCGCACGCATTCGTATATTAGTATTACGCTTTACTCTTCTCCATACACAATCTCTTTCGGCGGGATTAATTTTGGGTCAGTCGGTAAAGTGAAATAAAAAGTTGAGCCACGGTTAATTTCGGATTCAACCCAAATTTCGCCGCCGTGGCGCTTAATAATATTTTTGGCGATATAAAGTCCTAAGCCCGACCCCTCTTGAGAAATTTTCGCTATATTTTCCGCTCGGAAAAATTTGGTGAATAACTTATTAATTTCATCTGCCGGAATTCCGACTCCGGTGTCTTTAACGCTGATTTTTATATAGGGCTGGTCTTTAACGCGTTCAATAGCCACTATCACTTGGCCGTTTGGCACATTATATCTTATAGCATTGTCTAAAAGATTGGAAATTACCATTGATAATTTCTGGGGGTCGACTGAAAGAGCGATAGAGGGCTCGGCTGGTTTTTGAAAATAAATTTTAACATTAAACTGCTTAGCAAAATCTTTCATTTGCGCAATAAATTCTTCAATAAAACTAATAATATTAATATTTTCAAATTCATAGCCGAACTTTCCCTCCTCAATTTTGGAAACATCAAGTAAATCATTGACCGTCTTTAGGAGTTTAGCCGAGGCCTCTAAGGCAGTATTAACTAATTCTTTTTGGCTTGCCTCAAAATTCTCTTTTACCAAAGATTCAAGCGCCCAATGAATGCTAGTTAAAGGCGTTCGCAATTGATGAGAAGCCACGGCAATAAATTCGGTTTTTGAGCGAAGCAGTTCAATTTCCCTGGTTCGGTCATGAACTAATTTGACAAAACCTAAAAGCTGGCCATTGGAGTCAATAATTTTATCAGTAGCGACCCGAAGTTCTATTTTGGGTTCATCAAAAGAAAGGTCAATAATCTGAGGATAAATGCCCGGCTCTGACTGTCGGACAACCATTGGCGCCAAAGAAGGAAAAATAACTTGGCTAAGTAATTTAAAATGCGTTTCTCGAGCCCGCTCCGGACTAAAATATTGGCCAATTACTTCCTGGGCTTTAAGACTAAGAATTTCTTCGGCTGCCCGATTAAAAATCAAAATTTTAAAATTCGGGTCATAAGCAATAATGCCGTCTCTCAGATTAAAGATAATGCTTTTCAGCTCATTGCGTTCAATTTTAACTTCTAAATTTGAGCGGGCCAGGCGAAGATTATTAACTAAAATTATGGCTCCCAAAATTAAAAAAATCGCCAAACTAACAAAAATCCATAATTGAGGGAGATAAAAAATATTAATCGCTAAAAGAATAATTAAAAAAGGCAAGAAAAACCAAAACAGCCGCATTTCCGGCAGTTTGGCATACAATATAATTTTTTTCCATTGTCGCTTTAACATAAATATTCTATAACTCCAAGCTATACAGTCTGCCATCGTACCTATTTATAAACAAAAGTTGATTATCGGATATGGAAAGGTGTACCGCGTCAACGGCCGGCTCATCTTCGGTAAAAATTTCTGAAAGAGAATTTTGGCTGATATCAATTTGGTAAAGAGCGTCCCTGAAATAAACCGCCCTCTTCAAATAATCATCGGGTAAAACCGTTTTCGCTGGAATGCTTTTGGGAATAGCGCAATAAATTTTAGGGTCAGAGATTAGGCATTTATCCGGCAAAGTAACAAAATCTAAACCTACTTGAACCAGCCCTTGTTCGTTAATTAAATTTAAGCGACTTTCTCTTCCTTCTGATTGACTGGAAAATTGCAGTCCTATTTTCCCATTATTAGACCATTTAATCAGCAAACCATTAATTCCTGCTCCTAAAGGACTAACTGTTTTCTTTTTAGTATCAATCATCCAAGCTGAAGCCTGATAAAAAGCCGAGGGTTTAGGAACAAGAACAATTTTTTCTGCTGAAATCCAATCCAAATCAAAATCTTTTTGAGAAATTGAGATAATTCGAACGGGTTTTTGTTTCGGGTTAACTAAATCTTTAACAATTAAATCACTTGTGCCAGCTTTATTTTCTAAATAAGCGATTTTTTTAGCGTCCGGAGAAAAAGCGGCGGCTGTAATATTTTCCGGCAGCAGTTCAAAAATTTTGGCTTGGCTGTTAAAAATTGTAAATTTAGGAGAAACTAAATCGCCGAACTTGATAAGCACCCGCTTTCCATCAGAAGAGGATTTAATCATCTGGAGATTTTCAATCGGCTCTGAAGTAATGGCTTCATCTTTGCCGTCTTTTTCTATTTGAAAAACTTTTCCTTCCTGATTTAGATAAAAAACAATACTATCACGCGTGATAGTTCCAGTGGAAGTGGCGGTAGAAGTAGCGACAGCACCAAACTCCGGACGATAAATCCAGTAGTCAAAAATCGGCTGATTAGAAAGAATCTTTAGTTTTGCTGTCGGCAATTGTCCAGTTGTTGTTGACGTTAATCCTTGTTCAGTAGTCGGCGGGCTGACCGATGGTGGCGTCAAAATCGCCTTAGTTTTTTTCCAGGCAAAATAAACACCTAGCCCCATGGCAACAATTCCCAAAATCACACTAATGATGATAATGATTTTTTTCATTTTGGAGGGCACTGGAAGCAGACATCCCAGTGATCAGTTTCATATCGATAAGTATTTCCGTCTCTGCCTGCTAAGTTGGTATTAACTGGTGGATTCGAAGTACCAATACGGTTATAAATGGCGCTGTTTAACTCGTTGCTCGGCCTTAAATCAAGTTTGTACCCAGAGGCGTGACCAAATTCACCAGGCGCATGATAAGCTGTTTCAGTTCCTGCGGTGATAACCAAATCACATTGACCACAACTATTCCAAAGTGAAAGAATGCCAGAAATAGTGCTGGGCTGTAAGCCGTTCAGGCTTGTCCGGGGCTCTGGGTAATTAACCGTGATTTTGCCGCCACTAACTTGACTTAATTTCTGGCGGATTTCGGCGTCGCTACCAGCTTTTGACGCTGGGGTGCCAGCAACAGCCTGTGGTGAAGGGGCTGCTGATTCTATTTTCATTGACTTCATTAATTCTTCCGGGCCTTTTAATTTCACTAAATCAGGGTTAATTGTATAAAGAATCAGATAAGCGCCTAACAATAATACCAATCCCCAGACAGCGCCGGAAATCCATTCCATCGCTTCTTTTTTGCTGGAAACCGCTCCGGAAACTATCCATAAAATTGCGCCGTAAATTAAAACTCCTAAAGCAGCTGCCGCAGCCAGCCCCAAGGCAATAGTGTAAAACCGGCCAACCAAAGGACCGGGGCCTCCTTTTGCCTCCTGGCACCAAGGGTATTGATATTTGGCGCAGCTAACATCAATGCTTGTATTATCTTGAGCCGAAACTCCGGGAATAGAAAATAGAAAATAGAAAATAGAAAATAGAAAAATTACCAAGAAGAAACTTATTGAAATTTTTTGGAACTTATTGAAATTCATATCATAAATGCGATGCTAATATACTAATTCATGCTAATGATACGAATAGCTACTAATAATTTTTATTCGTATTCATTAGTATAATTAGTATGCATTCGTATATTGGTATCGCATTACTTAATTTGTAATTGAATACTTTTGCTCGCAAATTCTAATTCTTTTAAAAGATTTTTCACTGAAACCGAAATTTTAATTTCCGTGCCTATTGGGGTCTCTGGTCCGATATTTAAATTCAAAGACCAGGGATTAGCTGAAAGGCCTGCTGGTTTTTGTTCATTGGCTGACCATTCAACCAAAAGACTATTAAGATTTTTAATATTGAAGAAAAAGGGAACTACCTGGAAAATTGATAAGCCGGCGCTGATTTTTTTATCAGGATATGGGGCATTGATTGTTACCTCTGGCCCAACTACGGGAATTTTTATGATTTTATCCAATGTCTTACCGCCTAAATAATCAACCACGGAAATTCTTATTTCGGTTTCTTGACCGCTATAGTTTGGAGTAATAATCTTTAGACTTTTTATCCCTAATCCATTTTCTTCGTTTTTTACCAGTTCATCATTAACATACCAGCGAACTTTGGTTTTTGAGAGGTCAGCGATTTTACCTTTGTCAATTAATTCAAAGCTGATTTCAACCGGCGCTCCATTAATAGGTAAAATTTTCCCTTGATACCAGCTCGGCGCATAGCTCTCGGCCTGCCAGGAAACTAAAAATTGAGGCGAAGTTTGGGCATAGGTTAAAGAAAACCTGCCTGCCGGCAGGCAGGTAGAAAATAGAAAATAGAAAATAGAAACCGAGAATATAAAAATTTTAATGTTTGATATGGTCATTTTATTTCTCCTGTTGCTTCAGCCTTAGCAATAGAACTAATTTTTCCAGTGGCTACCTCAGCCACTTTCGCGACCTTGGGATGATTGATTAGATAAATAGCGATAATTAAAGTAGTGGTGCGAATAGGCAAAATATCCAAACCCGGAATAAATTCAATTAGATTTCCAACCAAGACAGTCGCCTGCTTATTAAAACCAATTCCTCCTTTCATTATAAGCCAAAATTGAACAATCACCAAAACAAAAATGTCAACAAATGGGTTGAAAAAAAGCAGAATCTGACCCACCACTGGGATTGCGGCGGCTAAATCGGTAATCACTTCCAAGCCATCAGCTCCGCCAACAATCATCAGCATTATGATTATCTCAGGTAATTGAATTTTCTTTTGGTCTTCGTCCATGAATTATAATTTTTCCATTTCTAATAATTCCTCCGGTTTTGTCGTAATAATTTTATTTTCAAAGTATGAAGCAATGATTTGAATGGCGACATGTTTTAGGCCGGCGAAAAACACGCCTTCGCCCACATCGGCTTCCAATAATAATTGCTTCTCTGTTTCCGAAAGATTAAAGGTTTTTGCCACCACATCAATGCCGCTGGGCGCCTGCTTCAAAAGTAATTGGAGCGCCGAATTGGTAATAATCGGCCGGCCATACGCTGATTCCAAGAAGTCCTCAACGTTTTGGGTAATGGTCGTCAGACCAAGATAATATTTCCGGCAGCGCTTGGCTAAACTAAAAAGAAAAGCGGCGCTGTCCGGGTATTTCATCAACCACCAGGCCTCGTCAATAATCATAATCCGTTTTTTGAAATCCGCCCTTATCAAATTCCAGATAAAATTTAAAACAATATATATGGCAATCGGCCGTAGCTGTTCCTCTAAGTCCCGGACTGAAAAAACAATTAGGCGGTTTTTAATATCAATATTGGTGGGCTTATTGGTAAAGCCGGCATAGCTTCCTTTGGTGAATCGTTCCAGACGTTTGGCTAATCCTCTACCGCCTTCCATGCTTTCCAACACAATTTGAAAATCTTCCAAAAGCGGCGGCTGAAGATTGGTAAAATCTTTTTTGTCCGGGGTAATGTCTCGGGATTCATAAGTGGCAATGATAGCTCGATCTAAAATTGCCTCTTCTTCGGGGGTAATTACACCCAACATTAGTTTCACCAGACCAGCTAAGTTAAGAATGTGGGATTTAAAAATATCAGCCGGGTCCTCGCCTTTGGGAATAATCGGAATATCAAAGGGATTAATCTGATTTTCCGAAGTCAGGGAAATTTTGAAAAAACTGCCGCCGACTGATTCCGCCAATTTTTGGTACTCGTTTTCCGGGTCAATCACCAAAACATCAATACCGAGCATCATTGAACGAAGAATTTCTAATTTACAAGCGAACGACTTACCCGCGCCCGCCTTGGCAAATACGACTGAGTTGGCATTTTCTAAGGAGAATCGGTCAAAAATCACCAAAGTATTGTTGTGGCGGTTGATGCCGTAAAGAATTCCCTCATCTGAGGTTAAATCTACTGAAACAAAAGGAAATAGCGATGAGACCGGACCGGAATTAAGAGGCGTGTGAATCAAAAGTTTATCAGTATTAAGCGGCAAGGTTGAGGCCAGTCCGTCTAATTGCTGGAAAGCGGCTGGTTTGGCATAAATTAATTGGGACTCAAATAAAGAATTTAATTTTTCTTCCAATTTATTTAATCCTTCCAAGGTATCGGCGTGAATAGTGACGTAAACGCCGATATCAAATAATTTTTCCTGAGCTTGCTGAAGCTGGTCGCGCAGCATTTCAATGTCCTGGAAAGCCGTTTCCAGCAACGGGTCCCTGACCAATCCTTTTTCCTGGCGTTCAATAAGTTGGGCTTCAATTTGGGCGGTTTTTTTGCGGAGATTTTTTAAGGCCAAAGCCGTGTCAACTGGATGGACAAAAATAGAAATATCCAAAAGTTCGGGAAGGTTAATAATCGGGTTAAACCAACCAGTAGCCAAATAGCGGGGATAAGTAAAAATGAAAATGGTTTTGACAAATTTTTCGCCGAGCTTTAAATAGGCCGGGTTAACTTCCAAGCCGGCCGGAGCAATGATATCCCGGATATTTTTTTCGCCTGGTTTATAGGGTTGAGGTATTTTTATATCCATACTTATGAGATACTAATATACTAATTCATACTAATGATACGAATAGATACTAATAATTTTTATTCGTATTCATTAGTATAATTCGCATGCATTAGTATATTGGTATTACATTTATATTTTAGCTATTTTTAAATCTTTTCTCTCCACTGTTTCTGGATTGTAAAGATTGTAAAATAGTTCAATAAGTTCCTCGTCTTTCAGGGCTACGACTCGCAAGCCAACCTGAGTTAAGCCATTAATCACCTGGTCAGTTCTTTGATTAAGCTGAACTATTTTTTGCTCTAAACTTTCCTCTAAAGCAGAAATTTTGGTTTTGCTGCCGAACTTGAAAAATTCAAGTATTTTTTTGCCGCCAGAAGGAATCACAATCGGGTCATAAGGCACAACCACAAAAAAAGTTTTTGCCATGACCGCGTTTAATTCCACAAACGAACGAATAAACTCAATATATTCGGAAATTTGATTTTTTAACAGTTCGTTAGTTTCAATTGATTGGCGCTCCGCTAATTTATTAAGATAATTTTCAATATTTAATTTTCTAGAGTGAATGACAATTTGGACAGAGAAATCCAAGGTATTTAAAAAATTCTGATAAGAGTAAGCGATAATGTTCTGTTCTTCTTCTGATTTTAATTCGAAATTGATTCCGGAAACCATTAAGACGCGGCGGAGTGAACCGTTTTTTAGAATGACCAATCCGTGACGGATGTCTTCAATTTCAACAAATTTTTGAGTTGGCTGAGCTTCTTTCATAATATGATACCAATATACAAATGTATGCGAATGATACTAATGAATACAAATTTGTATGATTATTATCTCATAAAATAGAATTTTTGGAAATTTCTATTTTTTATCTATCCTAATAACTCTCAACGGCTTTATATATTGATTTCTAAAATTTACTAATAACCCAAGTTTAATGCCTGAACTTTGTAAATAACGTTGGAGTTGAAGGTAGTCTTCGCGAATAACAATTCTTTTAGCTTTTATTTCAAGAATAATTTTATTGTCTATTAAAAAATCAACCACATTACCGGAGTTGCCAATAAAAAACTCTCTTTTATAAGGAATTTTTATCTCTTTGAGTTTTTTCTCCATTGCTTCGGCATACTGTTTCTCTCTGGCATATCTACCTAACTCATTATGGACATCAAAGCAAATACCAACAATAAGATATGAAAGTTCTGGATAAATTATTTTATTTTTATTAGTATTCATTCGTATCATTAGTATGCATTCGCATATTAGTATCTCACTTATCTATAATCTATTCTTCGCGCAATTTCTCTTTCTCCAGTGATTTTTCTAAACGCCTGAAATCTTTCCTTGGGTTGCCTCCCCCAATACGGCGTTCTTAACCCTTTCTCCCTCTTGGGGATAGGCATTTTGGTGGTCATTAAATCCTGCCAGAGTTTTTTTACCGAAGGCATCTCGGAAAAAAAATCGCGAAGGGTCTTTCTTTCTTGTTCAACGGAAATAACTTTTTCTTCGGCCTTTCTCTGCCAGAGATAAAATCTCGGTCTCCAGAAAAAGCCGAAAGCGGCCCAAATCATCCTTGGCAAGGGCTGGCCATTATATTTAATGAAAGCCAGAGATACGGCAATTGCTCCTAAAATCGCGGTAACTAATAACCAAAGCCAGAGTTCCAAAATAAAATAGAAGATAAAACTCAAGCCTGCTGCCGCTGCTAAATATAAAAACTGCTTTAATGTTAAGGGGCCGACAATTTTATTTTCAACTTCAATAAATTGAGGTATTTGAAACTGCATCGCTTACGCTTACCGATACCAATATACGAATGGATGCGAATGATACTAATGAATACGAATGAAAGATATTAGTATCCATTCGTATCATTAGTATGAATTTGTATATTAGTATCACATTTACTTAAAACTGCTTAAATCAATTATTTCTTCCTCTTCTGGTTTGATTGGTTTAGTTTCCTCAGGCTTAGCCGCCAAAGCCGCCGCCTCCTTCGCCGAAGTGGCTACGAAGGTCGAGTCGGCGGCGGCGGGGGGTTTACGTAAATCCAACGGTTGAACTTCCTCTTTTTTGGTCTCTTTAATGAGACCAACTTTTGGTTCTGTTTTAATCGGCAAATTTTCCGGCGGCTTAATTTCCTTCTTGTCCGCCATAGCTTCCTTGCCCGCCGAAGCTTCAGCGAAGGCGGGAGCGACGGCGGGTTTTTCGGCCTCAGCAGGAACCTCTTTTTTGACCTCTTCCTCTGTTTTTCCAAATGGACTTATCGGTGTTGGAAATTCGGTATAATGAACCACCCGCACTTTTGGCGGCTCGGACGGTTCCTTTTGTGTAATTTCGTGTTCTAATTCGTGTGGTTTCGTGCCTAAACCTATCTCCACTTGAGCTTTCACCGGGCTTATTTTTTTCTCTTCTTTTTTGCCTTTTCTTAAAAATCCAAATAATCCACCTAAAGACTTTTTGGTTTCAGCCAGCGGCTTAAATTCAGCTTCTTTATGGATAATCATCGGACCTTCGGCTTCAGGTTTAATCTCGGCCGGAGGAGGTGTCGCCTCTAAAGGTTCCACGCGTGGAACGCTGGAGGGCTGGAGTTCTTCTACTTTCTTTTCTTCGGGTTTTTCTTTAACTGGAACAATTTTCGGTGGTTCGACTTTACTCACCACAGGCTCTTCAGCTTTTATTTTACCTCTCAAATCCAAGGCTTCTTCTATTGGCGGTTGACCCTCCTCTGCTAAAGCTACGACGGGTGCATAAACTTTTTCCAAGTCCGCTCTTATTAGAGCAAAAATCTTTCGGTCAATTTCAACGGCAATAGAATTAGCGATTTCCGGATTTAAATTTAAACTTTCCTTAATTTCCTTGGCTAAATCTTCGGGGTGGATAAAACCAAAGAGAACATAGCCAACCAATTCGGAAATTTTCGGAATCTTGTCATCGGTTAAATGCTGCTCCCTGCTAATCTGGTAGATAATTTTAGTATTAAATGGCGAAAAACCCGCTGCTTTCAAGTTTTCTGACAAAGTATCGTAACGATTTAAAATTTGTTGGTGGTTAATTGGAATCATTTCTATTTAAATTATTTTTTATGTAATTGGCCGACCAAATTGATCATAAAGTGTTGTTTTTTTCTCTTCTTTTTTTGGCCCTATGCTTATACCTAAACTTTGAGCAGCGGGACTGTCAAAGAAAGTAAGTACTCGCGCATATTTCAGGTCAGATTCAAGCCATTCCCTTGGACCTTTCTCGCCCGTCTTCTTAACTTGCTCGTCTATAAAGCCAAAGAGAATTTTATTGAAATTATCAAGGTTTCTACCTTTTATCCCCCGATAGATATTAGCTAAGCCGTCAGGGTTAGTTTCCAAAACGGCTTTAACTACTGCTTTGTGCATGTCTTCTTTTTCTTTTTCAGTTTTTAAGCCGAGCTCTGGTGTCTTTTTAAAGAATTCATCTATTTGCATTTTAGTGAAATGTTCTGGTCGGAAATCTTTATAAAAAGCTTTTGCCGCTTCTTCAAGCTTTCCCGTATCTCCTGCTTTAAGCGCTCCCAGCATTTCAGTATTGTAACCAACAGTCCTTTCCATAGCGGTATAGTCAGGCTCTGGCTGGCCATATCTTACGAATAAATCCTTGGTTTCTTTGTTAATGAAAGCACTGGTATCGGGTAGTAAATCCAAGGTCTTGTTTTTTCTTAATCGCTGGAGCGCCGCAACACGCTCAGGAGCATCCAAGCTGTAAATCATTTTCGCCAGCCGTTTATCATCATAATCTTTATATCTCTGTTCCGCATCAGCTACGGATTTTTCAGCGCCAGTGGCCGCTAATTTGCCAAGGCGTTCGCCTACCTGGGTTCTAATCGGAGCGGTAACAGTCTTTAGGAGCCGTCCTCTTGTCGCCCCAAATTTCTCTATTGCCTCAATGGCTTTTGTTCCCCATTTACCTCTCAATGGCCCCGTGCCAAGTTGAATTCCTTTTCTTCCCACCCAGCCGCCAAAACTTTTACCAATACTTCCGGCCCAACCATAAGCTGTACTGGCAAAAGTAATACCCAGAGAATTGGCCGCAAATAACCCGCCCATCACCAAGGCAATAACAATAACCATTTCTCCAATTACCTCCACGCCAAAAGTTAATTGAACATTTGCTACGGCCGCAGAATTTTGGGTAAACTGTCTAACCGCTTCCGGTTGATTTTTCATTGCATAAAGCGACAAAGATATGAAAAATAACACTATCGGAGCAAAAAATGTCCAGCGCAAAAATTGGCTCCACCATTTTTGCCAAAGATGTTGAGTACCGGGAAAAATCCATAATAGCCAAACTATTGGAGATAAAATCAAAAGAATTCCTAAAAAGACATAGCGGATGAGTAACATTACGGCAACGGCTAAAAGTGTTAAGCAGGCCAAGATGGTAAATAACGCAATAAAAAATACCGAGGCGATGGTCTGGAGCCCGGCTGCTCCAAATGTGTTTATTGCGCCAGTGGCTGTATCCACAAATCCTTGGGCAGCAAATGTTTCGCCAACTTTTAAAAGGGCTTGAGCTCTAAACATAGCGGCAAAGGCCTTTGACCACTCCACTGGATCTCTAATCCCTCCTTGTTTTAGAAAAAAATTAGAGAAAATATCAGAAATATTAATAAAAGCGCCGGCAATCACCAAGCTAAAATTTACCAAAAGGGCAGCCACAATCAGCTTCCAGAGCGTTTTTTTCATCGCATAAGTTTGCACCCGGAAAATCGTGGCGAAAGCCATGACAATAATTGCTAAAACAAAACCAAGATTAGTGAAGTTAAGAACTATCTGCCAGCCGGTCTGGACCACCGGGCTTTTTAAAAGGGCAAAATTAATATTTAAAGCCAGGGTCACTAAATAACCGGCAATCGCCATAAAAACTCCGCCAATAAACCCCAAAATATATCCTATTGCTTGAGCCACCGCAGAAACGGCATTGGCTGTAATGTCGGCGATACTAAATAAACTAAAAGCGTGAGCAATTTTTATCTGTCCAATTCCTAAAATCGTAATTCCAAGCAAAACTATTAAAACAATTTTCCAATTCTTTAATTTTTTAAATCTAAAAATGTTCATTCTATGGTTGGTTTGGTGGTGTCGAAGTAGACATTGAAGATTGTTCGGCAATACAGGTATTTAATCTTTCCTGGGCAGTCGAAAGATCGCTGGTTTTGGTAGCGAGCTCTTTGTCAGCGGCATCGCGAGCTGAACCAGTAATAATCTGTTCTTGCATTTCGGACGTATTGTATCTATCCATAAAGTTAGTAAAATCATGGCTAGCAATTGCTCTCTCTTCTGTGGTATTGGCACTGTTAATCTCTGATATTAAATCGTTTCCTTCGTCAATTTTAGTTTTAAGGTTATTGATTTCAGTTTTTAATCTATCAATATCGGCTTTATTGGTTTGAATTTGGCTATTAATTTCGGGGTAAAGAGTTCCGTCTTCTGAGACCGCTGGACAATTGCGGTTTTTAATTTCTGTTAAAATCGTATCTAATTGTTCAGCATAGGAAACTGCCTTGCTCTTGGTATCAGAAAGATATTGCCATTCATCAATAAATTCTTTAATTTGAGCAATTTGTTTCTGTTTCTGTTGTTCAATTTCTCTTTCAACTAAATCTGTATATTCTGTTGGATAATAATAATCATAACTCTCAGCCGAGCCCTTCAAGCTGCTAATACCTTGTGTAATTAAACGATTAATAAGCGCATTAACTAAAGCCGAGGTCCAAGACTTGATGTTTGCGGCCCACTGGGTATCTGAAGTAATGGCGTTAGCCACTGCCTCACCTACGGTATCACCAGGAGTAGTAATTTCATATTTAAGACACTCTCCTGTGCCATAGTCGTCATATAATACGCATTTTTTAACCGACAAAAATCCTTTGCCAGCCAAAGCTTCATTTTGTGCTGCTTCTTTAGCTAAGGCTCCTCTCATCAACATCTCATCGTGAATCATCAACATCTCGCCATAATAATTACCTTGCGGATACCAAGCCTCCTGATAAGCAATCCAGCCGCCGTTTTGAAAATCTTTATAAAAATCCTCAATGTTTTTAACAACATCATCCAAAGTACACTCTATTCGTTGGGAAAATTTCGGCACTGGCAAAAGGGAAATTCTTACCTGAAGGCTGAAAGGTTGACAAAGCCAAGCCAGGCCGACGTCTTTAAGAACCTGTCCAAAAGCAATATTTCCGGCATTTCTTAGAAAGCCCTGCCAGTCAGTGACAAACTTTGGTTTACCGCCGCCTGAAACCCATTTGATTGTTTCATCAACAATATAATCCATTATCTTCTTGGCAACGACATCGCGCAGGGTATCATTCAGCTTGGATTCCCACCAGTTGGTATCTAACACAGTTTTAGTCAGCTTATCCCAAATCCAACTGCCAAGATTGGCGATCCAGTTTCCAGGGTCCCATACTATGTCTATGGCTTCGGCTTTTTTCGGTAAAATCAAAGTGTTTAAAAGAATAGCCACTACCAAAAAAATTATTAAAATTTTGCGAGTAATGATTTTCATGGTAATAAACTAACCTCAACGGCTTTTTCCTTTAATACCTCTTGGATTGTTTGGCTCTCGGAAGCAAACTGAGGTAATGTCCTTCCTGCTAAATAACCCTTAATTGGGTCAATAGAACAATTTGCTAGCGCATCAAAAATTAGATATCCCTTTTTAACATAGATAATCATTTCTCTGTGAGTATCTGACCAATCTGAAGGAACATTGAGGTTTAAATAATTAGCCGCGATATCGTTATAAGCGCTGGCAATTTTAGAATTAACGGTATTGCCCTTACCAGAACAATCTTGATTAATATCTTCTATAAGCTGTTGGCTATTTCTTCGAAAGCTGGGATCACTGAAATACTTTTGACCTATTTCTTGGATTGATTTTAAATAATTAAGTTTTGCTTCCTTAGAATTATCGCCAGAAATTTTTAAATCTTTATTTTCTATCGTCGGATTAAATGGATTCCTAATATCAGCCACTGCTTTTTCAATTAATTTCTGGTTTTCCGGGTCATTAATATCAAAGCCTTGACCCTCAAAGGGGTTTTTTGAACTTTGGTCTAAATTTTTCATTTTCCCAAAAAGCGAGCCGGCGACCATTTTTGTTAAATTAAGTGAATCCTCTGGAGCTGGGTTGGGAGCTGGGTTGGGAGCTGGGTTTTGGGACTCTTCTTTCTGTTTAGCGACAAAATCTTTTAATTTTTCAACCCACTGGATTGGTTTTTGGAAAAGAGAGTCTGTCCCGTTTAAGGGAGAAACGTCTTCTCTATCGCTTATTGGCGGACTGGCTTTTTTAACAATAAAATAAGAGCCTACTAAACCAGCGCTGATAATCAAAATTATTGCCGCAATTTTAACGGGATTCATTAGTATTTATTATACAATAATTAAAAATCAAAACAATGTGGATAAATACAACTGACGACTGACTTCTGAGTGCTGACTACTGACTACTGACTACTGACAAGAATATTGAGGATAATTTTATTATTTGTTTAATTGTTAAATTTTGCGGCCGGTCGCTGGGACTAACGCCGATCTTATGTAATTTCTTACTCAAAAATCCGCGTTTATCCGCTTCTATTATTCGTATAAATCCGCGTTTTTCCGCCTCTAATACATTATTAAGTATTGTCTTCCTCGGCTGCCTGAAAAGCACTCTGATTAAACGATAATATTTATCCTTAATTTCTTGGAGGTTCGACCTCCTTAATATTGGCGATAATTTTGGGAGGTCGAACCTCCTAATATTGAATCTAATTATCGCCGAATCCACTTCCGGCGCCGGCCGAAAATCTTTTCTGGAAATATAGCCAATAATTTCTGGCTTTGCCCAAAATTGAACACTGGCTGCCAAAAGATTCATCCGCGGAGATTCGGCAATTATCCTTTGGGCCACTTCTTTTTGAATTGTCAGGACAATCAAAGACGGTTTATTCTCTAATTCGCTTAAAACCCGTAGCAATCTTCCGGTGATGTAGTAAGGAATGTTACCAACAATTTTTAATCTAAGGACGTCAGACGTCCTTAATATTAATTTAACTATTTGGGGAAGAATTTTTAATGCATCGCCATGAATAATTTCTATATTTTTATCTTCGGAAATTTTTTTTCTCAAAAATTCAACTAACTTTTTATCTTTTTCAATCGCAATGATTTTAAATCTTTCAATCTTTAAATCTTTCAATCTTTCAATGATTTCTTTTGTGAGCTCACCGTGTCCTGGACCAATCTCAATAATTGTGTCACCGGATTTTAACTCCAAAGCCTCAACAATTTTTTTCAACTTATTTTTATTTATTAAAAAATGCTGACCCAAATATCTCCCCATAATTAAATTAAAAAGTTTCTATCTCCATTTCTTGATGCTTCCCCGTGGGGAAGCGCTTCCCCACGGGGAAGCAATTTATTTTTATTTAATCTTCCTCATATAGGTAATCCTTGGCCATTTAATTTGGGCGAGATGATCAAAAATGGTTTCTGGCGGTATTTCTTTCATCTTTTTTAAATTTTCTGTTTTTATCACTCCTTCTTTATAAATGCCTCGTTTACTCTTGTAATTCTCTTTATCAAAAAGACTTTTCTTAATGGCTCTAATCGTCCCCGGCGAAATCCAAAGAATTTCTCCAATTTCTCTATAAGTTTTTCCTTGTTTTAATAAAGAAAAAACTATCAATCTTCTTGAAATATTCTTCTTTTCTGCCTCGCTTAATAAGCTATTCAAGAAAGATTTTAACTCTTTTTTTGTGTTTAATCTTGCAATATTTTCTAAAACTGTCTCCCAAAGATATTCTTCCCAATTTTTTCTTGATTTAAATTTATCAATGTTTTTCATATAATTTTTTATCAATTTAATTTTAGACAAAATTTGTCAGGGAAACAATACCAGAATTTTTGTGCTTCCCCACGGGGAAGCATCAAGATTTTGGTCCAGTTGAACGGACCAAAAATAAAAATACTATCATCTAGGATAACACTATCACATGCGATAATACTATCACATGCGATAGTATCAAGTTAAAGAGAGAAGCTCAAACTTCTTAAAACAGTCAATGGCCAAAAATAAATTGTTAATATTGCATATTCTCCCTAACCCGGTATTGGAAGGCCTCGGCTAAATGTTGGGCAAAAACTTTTTCTGATTCTTCCAAATCAGCAATGGTTTGAGCAATTTTTAGAATCCGGTAATAACCGCGGGCCGAGACAAAAGATTTTTCTAAAATATTTTTCAGAAAATTTTCGGCGCTCTGGTCGAAATCCAAAAGTTCATCAACCTGTTTTGAACTCAGCTCGGAATTCAGATGAATTCTTGGCTTGATTTTGCTGAGGCGTTCTTTTTGAATTTCTCTTGCCTCTTTCACTTTAGTTCTCATTTTTTCAGTTAAATTCTCATCGCGGGTTTTAGCTCTTAAATCCTCTATTTTTACCCGCGGCACCTCAATCTGGATATCAATCCGGTCAAGTAAGGGTCCGGAAATTTTTTTCTGATAGCGAAAAACTTCATTGGCGCTGCAGCGACATTCTTTTTCAGAATCCCCAAAATAACCGCAAGGACAGGGATTCATGGCCGCTACCAAAGAAAATTTCGCTGGAAATATTAAAGTATTTTTAGCTCGGGAAACGCAGATTTGACCGCTCTCCAAGGGCTGGCGCAGAGATTCCAAAAGGTCTCGCCGAAATTCAGGAATTTCGTCTAAAAACAAAATACCTCGATGAGCCAAACTGATTTCTCCAGGCTTAGGATTGGCGCCGCCGCCAATAATAGAAATCGGTGAAGCACTATGGTGCGGCGACCGAAAAGGCCGAAAGTTTAAAAAGGTATTTTCCTTAAGCAGGCCAGCGCTGCTGTAAATCTGGGTGATTTCAATTGCCTCTTCTAAGGAGGGCGCTGGCAGAATGGAAACCAAGGCCTGAGCGAGCATTGTTTTGCCAGCGCCGGGCGGCCCGGTCATCAGCAAATGATGGCCACCAGCCGCGGCTACCATTAGAGCTCTCTTGGCATTTTCTTGGCCTTTAATTTCTGAAATATCCACCAGCGACTGGTTTTGACCCGGCTGAAATTCAGTGGCTGGCTGAATTCCAATTAATTCTCTTTCTTCCAAATGATTAATTATTTGTTCCAAATGAGAAACTGGAACAATTTTAATTCCTTTGATAACCGCCGCTTCCAAGGCATTTTGTTTTGGCAAAAACAAGAATTTAAAATTTAATTTTTTCGCCAAGCGGCTGATGTTTAAGGCGCCGCTGACTGGCCTCACCAATCCTTCTAAAGAAAGTTCGCCGACAAAAATTTTGTCCCGGGTTTCAAAATCCTTGATTTGTTTGGTGGCTAAAAGATAACCAATGGCAATGGCCAAATCGTACTGGGAACCGGTTTTTTTAATGTCCGCCGGCGCTAAATTGACAGTAATTTTCCGGTTTTCCTTGGTCGGCGGCTTAATGCCGCTGTTCTTTAAGGCTGAACTGACCCGTTCTTTGGCTTCGTTTAACGCTTTATCCGCCAACCCTACAATATTAAAAGAGTGGAGACCGACATTAATATCAGTCTCCACTTCTATTAATTTGGCATCAATGCCTTCTAATTCAGCTGAATAAACTTTGGAGAAATTTTTCATCGCTTCGCCAATGTGATACTAATATACGAATTTATACTAATGATACGAATAATACGAATTCGTATTCATTAGTATCATTCGCACGCATTTGTATATTGGTATTACGCTTTCTTTTTGCACTTTTTGCATAATCGCGACTCTGGAGCGATTTCCAAAACATCCACAGAAATTTTGCCCCCGCATTTTTCGCAAATACCGTATTTTTTCTCTTTTATTTTTCTTAAAGCGACATCAACGTCAGCTAAGCGCTCTTTATAGTTCTGAGCAATAGACAGTTGAGCGCCAAATTCTTCGGCTTCGTCGGTCTCTTCATCCCCGGAATCAACATCGCTGCCAAACTCCGGCACTTTGTAAAGACTTTTTATTCTCTTCTCAATACCCCTTTTAATCCTTATCAACTGATTTTTGAATTGAGTTAAAAAATTGAGGTTCATGCCAAATTTATTAAAATTTTACGAGCGGAGCAAAGTTAAATTTTATCATAAATTTGAGCACCCCGCCCTCTATGCTCATCGAATAATGATTTGATATAGAACAATGTAAAATTCCAAAATTTATACTAATCTAATTTCCACGGGCTTAGAGGGCGGGGTCCTCGATTTTGTTTACTCGCTTTACTCATTCAAAATCGGGACTGCCGGCATTTCTTTGGGGAAAATCCAGTGAGAAACAACAAAATATCCCAAAAGCCCGAAGCCTGTAATTACAATTAAAATCCCCACAATTATTCCAATAACTTTCCATTTATTTGTCTTTTTCTCCAGCGGCTGTTCAGCCAAGATAGCGCTGGCTGGACTAAAAATCGGTTTTTCCGGACCAGTATAGCCGGGGATATCAAATTTAGCTTCGGTTATTGGCTCTTTGGCCGGGCTAATCATTTCACCTCCACCCTGCTCAATCGCCTTAATATCTGAGTCCATTGTCCGAATAGTAATCTCCGGGCTTGGCGGGCCTGACACTGGCGGTTTTTGTTGCTCTAAATTTTCTTCCATTGTCTTAATTTTATTATCTTAATAAAACAAGTCAACTGCTATACTTGATATAATAACATATTTTATTAAAAAAACCGCTAATTAATTAGCAGTTTGATTTAAACTAAATTTGGTGCGCGGGAGAGGATTTGAACCTCCACGTCCTTGCGGACACATCCACCTCAAGGATGCTCGGCTACCAATTACGACACCCGCGCATATCTGCGTTAATCCGCTTCTAATATTCGTATAGATCCGCGTTTATCCGCTTCTACTTACAGCTGTGCCGCCGATTTTCTGGCGGATTTTTTTCTTGGACAGTTTTCTTAAGAAATAAAGTTTGGCGCGATGAATTTTTTTCGGCGAGCTTAAAATTTCTACTTTAATAATATTAGGCGAATGAATTGGGTAAATTTTTTCCACCCCTACTCCTCCGACAACAGCCCGAATAATAAAAGTGGCGCCGGTTTCTTTGCCGTGCTTTCGAGCAATTACCATTCCCTTAAAACTACTAAATTTGTCTTGAACCAAAACCGTGGCGCCGGGCTTTATTTTTTTTAGAATTTCTTCTGAAATCATGCCGATTTTATTCGAGCGAAGCGAGATTATAAAATCGAGCACCCCGCCCTTTATGCCTTTCGAATTTTAATTAAGGTATATAATACTATAATAAGAAAATTAATCAAGTTGGATAATAAAATTTTATGTTTAAAGGGCGGGGTAAAGGTTTTCTAAAAAAATTTTGTGCGTCTTTCAGACTTCAAAATTTTTAGAAAACTCTTTAGCTCCTTGGGTAATTCGGATTCTATTTTAATTCTTTGTCCTTCGGCGGTGCTGAATTCCAAAGATTCGGCGTGGAGAAATAATCGTTTTAAATCAAAAGGATTCTCTTTTGGTCCGTAAAGCGAATCACCGACAACTGGATGACCGATTGAAGATAAATGAACGCGAATCTGATGTGTTCGACCAGTCCTTGGTAATACCCTAAGAAAAGAAAAATATAACAAATTCTCACGATCGTGAGAATTTGTTATACTAGAATTTTTTAAAATTTTTAACACTTTATATTCTGTTATCGCTTCTTTTTCCATTTTGCCTTTCCAGACGGTTCTTTTGATGGTGCCGGATTTAAGCCGAATCGGTTTTTTAATCACGCCGGTTTTCGGCTTAAGCTCTCCATAAACCAAAGCCAAATAAGTTTTTTTAATCTGATGAGTTTGAAAAAGATGTTTTAAATATTCAAAATATTTCTGGTTGCGGGCTATTAAAATAACGCCGGAAGTATCTCTATCCAAACGATGAACAATCCCCGGCCGAATTTCCGGTTCATCACCAACTTTTTTTATCTCTGGATATTTTTTAATTAACCAATCTGTTAAGGTCAGTTCGCGCTTTGCGATTTGCCTGCCCGCCGAAGCATCGGCGCAGGCGGGCGCTTTGCGATTTGCCGCTACTGGATGCACCAGTAAGTTTGCTGGTTTGTAAACAGCCAAGAAATTCTTATCTTCGTAAATAAGAGCTGCTGATTCTTCCATTATCTCATTTAATAAATTTCTTTAGCTGGGGAGAGAAATATTTAAAAATATCAAAAGAGCCGTAATTTTTAATAAACATTTCGGCTTCTTGGTATTTTCCGGCTGCCAAATAATAATCAAGAATTTTACAAAGTTCCTCAATACAGATAAATAGTTTAGTAAAATTTGGCCAAGAGATACCGCCTCTAATTTTAATCGCCCCTTCCTGAAGGAAAAAATTGGAGGCAATGGCTGCTCCAGCGGCGTAATGATAGACATCAGGGTTTTTAAGCAAATCTAACCACCAGGTAAAATTGCGGCAGATATGCATAATCAAAATCGCTTCTAATTCTTTCTGGCTAAAAACGCCTTTTAGAAAAGCCAAGCCGCATCGCTGGATACCCAAGATGTAAGCGTAGAGTTCATCAAAAATTGGAAAAAGGTTTTCTAATCGTTTCTCCGCGTCCTGATAACGAATTAAACTATGGGCCAACTCATGAGAAATGATACATCTTAAAGAACCCCCATAGAGTTCTTTTGGGGAATAACGTTTTTGAAGTTTTTTATCAAAAACTGCCTGAAAAATTGGAAGATGGTCCTGGTCAAATTTTTCTTTTAGCGAGGTTTCAAATATTGTCAATCTTGATCCGTATTTTCTCATCACCCTGACATCATTAGGGAGATTAGTTCCGGTAAACATACAATCGGCAATTAACCCAGAGAAAACAACGGTTTTGTCTACTCTAATGCCTACTTTAGAGACATCTACTTTTTCTGATTTGTCTAAAATTTTACTTCGGCCGGTCAAAATAATATCTTTAATTTCTTTTGCCTTTTCTGTTTCTTCCTCATCAAGAATTCCCACCCAAGATTGATAGGCACACTTGGTAAAAAATAATTTATCAAGATATCGTTCGATCGGGCCAATGACAAAACCAAATTTAAAGGGTTCTGTCTTCAGCCAGATAATTTCGCTTTTTTCGTAATTGCCATCAAGCAATGATTGAGCCCGGCTTCGAAGATATAAAGAAAAATTTTTATCTTCGAAAAGGTCGGCTGCCTCTTCAAGAAGTTTGCTAATTGGTTTCAGTTCTTTTCTAAATTTAATATGATAAGGAATTGCTTCTAATTCTCCTGATTTTGTTCGTTCAACAAAAGTATAGGGATTTAAAATAGAAGGGTTATTTCTGGCAGCTTTTTTTATCTCTTCAGGGCTGACATCGGGCGGATAAAAATTAGCTCCGGGATATTTTTTGTTCTTTTGTTTAAGATAAAGGCTGGAAATCAATTCAGCGGCGCGGATTAATTTTTTAAAAATCGTCCTTTCTTGAGAAGAAAGATTTTCTAAATTAACTTTAAATTTTTTAATGCTATTCATAATGTTACTGGGTTTGATAATTTATTCTGATTATTCGACATTTATGGTGAATAATAGGAGTTTTTATCTCTATTATCTCGCCTTCTTTTTTGCCTAACAGAGCCTGGCCCACTGGCGATTTGTCGGAAATTTTATTCTTTGATGGCTCAACCTCTAAAGTTCCAACGATGGTAAATTCATCAACCTGGCCATTAATTTCAACCACCACGGTTGCTCCCAAATTAACAATATGTTGCCTATTTTTCGGCGGTACTTTAATCAACTCATAGCTTTTAAATATTAGTTCGAGTTCCTCTATTCTTTCATTGAGCCGAATCAATTCCTCTTGGTCAATAATCTTAGAATCTCTAATTTTCTGCAGCCTTTTGTATTCTTTTTTAAATTTCTCCAACCCAGCGGCGGTCAGATAAATTTTTTCAGAAGTGTGGTAAGTCATACCCAGTAGTAGAAACTCGATGGCAATTTGTCTAATATTTAACTCATTGCCATCAATTAATAATGAAATCTCGCCTTTACCCAGTAGTATTTGAACACTTCGTTTTCTTTCAGCGCCAGAAGATATATTATGGCTGATTATGTAAGTTGTTAGCTTGGGTTAATTCAGAATTTCCGTCAAAGAAAACAGTTAGGCGCTGCTGTGTTCAAATTACTACTGGGTTTAATTTAAAGCAATGCCCTATTAGTAAAACTCAACAAATTGGTTAAATATTTATCGAGTTATTACTACTGGGCATAATAACATTATAACAAATTAAGAATTTGATATCAATTTTTGAGCGAAAATTCTTTTCTTGAAAAACTCAATTAATACAATCTCTACTAAACTTACGCTAAGAATAGTGAGCCACTGGGTTATGCCTAAAGGTTGGGTAATTAAAAGTTTTTGCAAGGCCGGCAAGTAAATGGCGCCAACGAGTAAAATAACGCCGATTGCTGCTCCGCCAACCAAATAGCGGTTTAAAAAAATGTCTTTTCTGAAAATCGTCCTTTTAAATGAGCGGACGCTGAAGGCAAAAATTAAGGAATCCACGCACATCAGGCTAAAGACCATTGTCCGTGTTTTGGCTAAATCCCCGGTCAATTTCCACAGTAAGAAAAACAACAAGAAAGCCGCTAAACCAGTGATAAGTAAAATGGCTGTCATCCAAAGTTTGAGCGGTCTATTTAATATCGGCTCCTTGGGATTCCTTGGTTTTTCTTCCATTACTCCTTTGGTTTCCTGCTCGGTGGTAAGAGCCATGCCGGGAAATCCGTCCTCAACAAGGTTTATCCAAAGAATTTGCGCGGCTAATAACGGAAGCGGAAACCCCATTGCCATACTCGCCAAAAATAAAAAGAGCTCTGAAAAATCGTCTGCCACTAAATACACAAACACTTTCCGAATATTCCCAAAAATTACTCTTCCTTGTTCAATAGCTTTTACGACTGTTTTGAAGTTGTCGTCCAACAACACCAAATCCGCTACTTCTTTTGCCACATCCGTGCCCGAACCAAGTGCTACGCCAATGTCAGCGGATTTGAGCGCTGGAGCGTCATTCACTCCGTCGCCGAGCATTGCCACCACTTCTCCGTTTGCTTGAAGGCTGGAAACAATTCTTAATTTATGGCGTGGAGACACACGAGCGTAGATGGAAATATATTTTGACTTTTCTTCTAATTCAGCATCGCTTATCGTTTCCAAATCTTTTCCTTCAAGAATGTTTTCATCTTTCGCCTCAAGGCCGATTTCTTCAGCGATAGTTTTGGCAGTAAGTTTATGGTCTCCTGTAACAATGATGGTACGAATACTAGCTTTTTTTGCAATTAAAATTGACTCCCTTGCGTCAGAACGAAGCGGGTCTTTAAGGGCGATAAAACCAATGAGCGAAAGGTCTTTTACTAAATCGGCAAGATTTTGATATTTTACCGCGGCATCATAATCCTTATGGCCGCAAGCAAGCACCCGCAGGCCTTTCTGGGTGAGCACTTCCAACTTTTTTATCAATTGAGCCGATTGAACAGTACCAAGCTTTTCTTTTTTGCCATCAACATCTAAATTAACAGAGCGGGAAATAATTTCTTCCGGAGCACCTATAACATAGAGCATTTTTTTCCTTTCATCTACATAATGCAGTGTAGCCGCGTATTTGAGGTCTGATTCAAAACTGATTCTATCAAGCACAGGATACTGTTTTTCCAGTTCTTTTTTATTTAAGCCCGACTGCATTCCCGCCAAAAGCAATGCTCTCTCGGTCAATCTTCCTCGCACCACCCACTCTTGCAATTCCGCCTCTGGATTTTCCACAAAAGCGTCGTTCGCTAAAGTGGCGATTTTCAATGCCGAGATATGAGATTCAACTCCGTTGGCATTTTCAGCTTTGGCAAGTCCGTTGATATCGCCGCTTATCAATTCTTTCGTGCTTGTTAAAATATGGCTCACCTGCATTTTGCCTTCGGTAAGAGTTCCGGTTTTATCGGTGCAAATGACGGTTACGCTCCCTAAGGTTTCGGTGGCGACAAGTTTTCTTACCAGACCTTTTTGCTTGAAAATGCGCCGCATTCCCAAAACCAGTATGACGGTGATGATGGGAAGCAATCCTTCTGGTATCGCTGAAACTGCCAGGGCCAGCGAAGCGACAAAAACATCGGCAAAAGATTTCTCTGTGAAATAACCGATAATGACAATGGTAAAGGTAATGGAAAGAATAAACGCTCCTATAATCTTGGAAAGTGATGAGATTTTCTGCTGAAGCGGGGTTTTGTGCTCTTTTGTTTCCCGAAGAAGCGATACGACTTCGCCAATCTGCGTATTAATGCCTGTTGAAACAATAACTATTACTGCCCGGCCCTCCTCAACGATTGTGCCCATAAAAGCCATATTGATTCGTTCAGGAAGCATGGTTTCTTCCGGAAGAATATCTATTGGTTCCTTCTTCACTGCCAGCCATTCGCCAGTAAGACTTGCTTCATTTATTTTCAAATTTTTTGATTCAATAATGCGTCCGTCGGCCGGCACTTTATCTCCTGCTCTAAGAAGCACCACATCGCCTATTGCCAATTCCTCGCTATCAATTTCTTTCTCATAGCCGTCCCGTAAAACTTTCGCCCTTATTTTTACCATTTTCTTTAACGCAAGAAGCGACTGGTTAGCTTTATTTTCTTGATAAAAACCGATGGTGGTGTTAATTAACAATACGATGATAATAAAGATAGTATCCGAATAGTGCTTCAATAAAAACGAAATAATAACCGTCGCGAGTAGAATATACATCAACGGACTATTAAACTGACTCAAAAAGAGCCGTATCTTTGAATACGGTTTCTCTTGAGGAAGAACATTGCGGCCATATCTCCGAATCCTTTCCTTTGCTTCTATGCTGGTAATTCCACCCTTAGCGCTCTTTGCTTCTCTAAGGGCTTCCTCTATGGTGAGACTGTGCCAATTTTTTCTCATATCATAAAATGCCACTTATATATTATCACATATATTATCACAAAAAAAGCCGCCGTTCGTTTCCTACTAGGCGGTTATTACTTGGGATAAAATACTTCCTGCCAGAATCAACACGTATGCAGAAATTACAACTTTGTAATAAATTCCGATTCGCTGTTGGGCTATCGGGTCAAATCTCGGAGCTATTTCAAGAATCAAAAGCGGAACTGCCACAAAAAACATTTTGACCAAAATTAATCCCGGCAATCCCCAACGAATCAGAAAATAATTCAGCATCGGATTCGCTTCGTCTAAATAACCAAAATATATACCCAACGCCGTCCCAGTTAAATCCAAAAAACAAATACTTAATAATATAGTACCGGCTCTACTCATAGTTATCACCCCTTTCTATTTTTATTTAATTTTTACAAAGTCCAAAATTACCAAATCTATTAGTTTGGTTTAAATTATACCAAATAATTTTTAAAAAGTCAAGTCCTTCATCTTTTAATCAAAAATGGAAACAAGATATAAATCAATCTCGCGTTGGTCCAACTCATAAAAATATTTATTGCTGTCATGCAGTTTTGTGGCCAGAGCCACACCGACAAATCGCCAGTGCCACGGCTCAAACCGGTAATATGTGTTTTGTTTGGGATAAGAAAGGATGAAGCCGTATTTATAGGCGTTTTCCGTCAGCCACTTATAAGCGGTTGTTGTTTCAAATTTTGAAAATAATTCACCAATGTCTGGGGTTGTAAGATCTATGGCTGTTCCGAGTTGGTGTTCCGAATATCCCTGGTCCGCTGAAAATTTATTGGCAGCCGAGCCGAATGTCATTTTGTAGCTTAATTTAAGAGACGTCTGGGCTCCAAACGATCGGTAGGCCGAGATTATCTTCAGGGCTACGCCGCTTGAAGAGGCATTCTCAAGCAGATTGTAAAGATATGGTTGAACATTAGCGTGTATTTGAAGAGATTGCTCTTTGTTGTATAGATATTTCGGGTCAATGTCGGCGAGATTGGACGGCACATAGTTTTCATTGAGAAAATAAACTTTTGAGTATTTTTGCAAGAGTTCTTTGTCTGTTTTATTTAGTTTTTCAAGGACACCGACAGCACCTTGAATTGTATTAATCTGTTCCTCAAACAAATTATTTTTAGCCTGCTCGGCAGCAAGCGAATTTGTAAGATTTGCGTTTTCGTTTTGGGCCCGAGAGAGGTCGGCTTCAAGCTGTTTAATTTTATTTTCAAGCTCGGCTGTAGTTGAAGCCAGATTGTTTTTAGTTTCTTTAAGCTCTTTTACAGTAAGGATATAGCGGTAGCCAGCGTATCCCAAGGATGCAATTATTATGAATCCTAAAATGAGTATAAGCGGTTTAGAATGATAGAGTTGCATAAGATTCATATATCTTATTCTACCAAAAAACCGTCTCTTTTACGAGACGGCAAGAATTGGCTCCGCATATTGGACGATGTTAGAACCTGTCTGCTGAGCTCGCCTATAAGATAAAAATACTTCGCAATCAAAGAAATTATTACAAACAGCTAACATTTCGGGTATACCCCACCTTACTACTCACTATATCTAAAAATAGGTTGATAACTATCTTTACTGAAAAACCGCTGTTGGGTTTTAGTTTTCTAATTTTGTTTACCTATTGGTCCTTGGATAGATTCTTTTTGTCTTACTAATTTATTCAATTCTACCTGAAATATTATCATAGCCACTGGCCATAGGAATAAAAACAGTAAGAACCATAATATTCCTTTATTGTCTTTTTTAACGTAGGTAGAGAATCCATCAGCGTATCTATACCAGAAATAAAGATTAGCTATGGGTATGATGAGTAACCATGCGGTCGGTATATTTGCTCCTAAGCTATTTATTTCATTTAATGAAATTGACTCCATTTTTCACGACCCCATTTTCATTTCCCCATTTTAAAATGATTTTAGGCCCCTCATTCGGTGACTGTCACCTTGGTTAAAAAATCTTTCACTACTTTTTAAAGATCGGCCTCAAATATCACATATTTTTCTTCTCCCTGCTTTAGTTTTTCGGTTATTTGCATAAGAACAAATTTTTCAGTTATCACTATTTTACCATCGCAGTTTGTCTCTTTAATTTTGGGATTTTCTATTTTGTAGGGAAGTAAAATTCCGGCTGGTCTTTCGGGATTAAATTCGTAATCTTTAAGAGCTTTCACGGTAAATTTAAAATTTACTTTCCCTTCCTTTTCATTTTTAGTAAGTTCCATATCATAAGGATTATTTTCATTTTTCTCCACCTTTGCTTCCCAGGCTGGATCACCATAAAAAGCTACTGCATCTTTATCATATTCGTGTCCTTCACGATTGCTGGCTACATTTTCCTCTAATCCAAAAATAATAGCCTGGCTATTTAAAAAGAAGGATTCGGCGAAAGAAAGCGGATATTTAGGAATAAAAAAATAATCTGCAATCCCCCAACCCATAAATCCATACCGTGTCCCCACTATATAGCCCATCGCCTGATATGCCCCACCACTACGAATCCAGCTGGTCATCATAGAGTCTCGATTATCAATATTGCCTATTAGACAATTGCCTACCGGATAATATATCTTCGGATTTGATGAATTAATCTTATAGGTTTTTCCTGCGGTGTCTGCTGCGATAAGTTGTCCCTGGGAATGAGAAAAAATACCATTTTGATAACTGTAACCAATATTCCAGATATGCTCAGTAGCATGGCCGCTCGTCCAGAAAATATCTACTTTGCCGGAATTAAGTTCATCTACAAAAGATTTAGTAGTATCTCGAGGTGCATTCATTAATTCTGCAACAGAATTTTGATCTTTACTTTTGACTGCTTTGAAGTTTGGCGTTGTCTCGGAATAACCCACTCCCTCTTGTAAATACGGAAGCCAACCGGTTCCTATTGCCGAAAGACCTCTTTTAATGTTTAAAGGTTCCTTATATTGAGCAATTCTTAAAGCATCTTCAGCCGTATAACCAGTAATTATTCCCCACATAGCATCTCCGTAAGGATCATCATCTAATTCTCTTGTAAGCTGATGCACATTTTTTACAAAACTCTCATTAATCTCTATTGAAGGTTCCCCAATGAAGGCTATGTAATCAGGGGAAAATAAAGTCAGATTATCTTTTATTGAACCCAAGTTTTCTTGGTAAGTAAACGCTTTTGTATCATATTTTTCTTTATATTTTTCCTGAAGAGCATTTACAACCCCTTTCCATTCCAAATCATCAAAAGTTGAATTACTGACTACAATAGCATATCTTTTTTTCAACTCACTTTCTAGAACTTCTTTCTTTTCTGTCGTCCCAGGTACTAGCCATAAAATAAGTCCAAAAATCATGCCGACAAAAATTACTAAACCAACTGATATCTTTTTCCACATAATTCTTAAGAGATGATTTTATAGAAATTTAATATTGGGAATTGACCTTTCGCTTTTGTTATATTAAATTTTTTCTAAAAGTCCGATCTGCCAAATTTTTTTCATAATATTATTATCCTTATTTTATAATAGGAGTAGGAGGGATAATTGGAGGAGGAGTGGGATAGTGGGGAGTAGAAAAGATAATGGAAAAATAATTGCTCTCATCTCCAATTTCAGGCTGAGAGGATTCATAAATCTTCAATTTGTATCGATCTCCTACTTCTATATCTGGTGGTAGTGGAACCCACCAAGAGTAAGAATTAACAATATTCTGAATGTAGAAATTTGATAAAATGTTCTTATAAAAATTATCTCCTTTGTAAAGATCGATTGTCACGGCTATTCCCGGAGTAGCTGCCCACCTGATACTGTCTGTCGTTCCTGCTTCAACATTTACTGGTTCTTCGAAGACTTCAATAAACTTTTCGCAGAAATCCATAGAAGGTGCCGTTTTGTACATTTCCCCTACATTATGGCGACAACGAAACTCTTCTGCGCAATCACTATCAGTATCACAGTCCCCTTCGCGTTCTTGGCATTTATGTTCAGGACTACAATAATTCCATTTTTCTTGAGGTATTTCCGGGTAAAGAAAAGGTATATCAAGTAACAAGTTATTCTCTATAAAATGATTCATATTTTCATTTGCAGCATATGCAAGTAGAGCAGAAAATCCTTTTAAACATTCTTTATCTCCTAGATTCTCGCATTTTTTAGAAAAATATTCCTTATCCGGATGATGAAGACGATAAAAGAAGTTGTCGGAGAAGTATCCTTTATTTTGTAAATGGTAAAAGATACAATTTCCTAATTCATGAGGTTTTGTAGAAGCACAATTCCAATTAACCCATTCCCGATAACCCTTGTAAACCGCTAGAGCATTTGCCATTCCCTCCGTAAGAAAACTAGGGTAATGGTAATTAAAAAATAAACCTAAGTCATCTTGAAGATAATGAGCATACTCATGAGCGAATTCGCCAACTCCCATATGATCACCACTAGTACCTATATTGGCAATTGGACCATAAGATAGCACAAGTATGCCACCAAGGTAGCATGACTCTCCTGGCAATTCAGCAATATCATAAATTTCCCATGGTAGGCTTATTGCGAGATAAAAAGGAGGAACCTGTTCTTTGACGATTTCGCTATATTTTTCTGCTATTTCATCAAAGCTTTTTACGGTTTCCGAATTTTTCCAATTTTTATTTTCTTCAACCAGGAAGAAATAAGCATTTCCATATTTTCCTTCCTCTTTCTTTATTTGATATTCAATACTTTCCCCACTTTTTTTTATTTTCTCTCTTATCATATCTATTTCACTTTTCACAATTGATTCCATAAGAATCCCGGTTTCCGAGTCTTTTTCGGTTTTGGTTATTATTTTGGTTATTATTTGGGTAGGAGTAGCTACAACGGCAATGTCGGCTGTATCTTCAGCAACCAAACCCTGACGGGTAACTTGGACTTTGGCGGTATAGGTGCCGGCTGAAGGATAATTACATAGGTCAACGGCGGTATAGGTTTCTCCGGATTGAGTAGTGGTCAATTCCCAGGTTCCATCATTAGTGCAGTCAAACTTGTAGATAATGTCTCCGGTGGCTGTTCCGGAAACTGTGGCTTTTGCGTCAACCCCATTTAAAGGAGCGTCTCTAACTAACGGGGGAAAGTCTTGCCAATTTGTTTTGTCAGTGGCAATCTTTAAGTCCACAGAGAGAAAAGGAAGTGTCCGGGTTGGTGTTGGAGTCGAAGTTGGAGTCGGAGAAGTAGTCGGAGTTTCAGTTGGAGTTGGTGTCGGAGTTGCGGTTGTCATCAAAGCGTTGATGTGAGCGCGGGTCTTGGGACCAAAATATCCTACAGCCGGAGAGATTCCGACTTTTGCCTGATATCGGGCCAAGGCCGCCCGAGTCAATTTGCCAAAATAGCCGGTCACCAAACCTTCAGGATAGATATCGAGATCCTGCTTTTTTAACAAAGTCTGGAGGGCCCTGACATCATCGCCCCTACTGCCGATGGTTAAATCGCGGGTGAAATTATAAGTCACTGCGGGAGTCAACTGAGTCAACTGCTTTTGTAATTCCTCAATTTGTTTAAGCAGTTCATTAATCCGGGCCTGAACTTCTTCAGCAGTCAAAGCTTGCGCCGATTGAGTAATAGCGAATGCTAACATCCCGACCGCTAAAGTAATCGCGAGAATTTTTTTACTCATAAACTTTATGTATAATTTTATTCTACCAAGAAATTACCTTTTTGGCGATTTTTATCAGCTCGCTTGGCGGGACAGCTTTGGAACCTTTGATTGGATGAAGGCTTTGCCTGTTCCAGAGTTAGTTTTAAACCAAGTTAAGCAACTTCTTGCTCTCGCCTGACATTTCGGGTAAACTCCACCCTACTACTCACTATTTATTAGCTAAAAGCTGGCACGCTCAACTTTTATAGCTTCTATATAGCTTTGGATATATCCGCCTCGTGGTAATTATTGGATTTTGCAATTACCCCACAGCCCTCTTTTATTTTCTTTGGCTTCCCGTTCCGCTAAAAGAAACTCCTGAGAATGAACTACATCTGGGGGATAAGTATAAGCAAAGGCATAGCCATTCTTCACAAGCCAAAGATTTACGAATGTTCCGTCTGGAAGATAGACATAACGGAGTAATCTTCCATATCTATCCGTTTCGCTAATATCTTTTTTCAGTATGACTTCTTTATGGAGAACCAATGTCTTATTTATTTCTTTTGCCTCTTTGCCAAAACACTGAACAGGTTTTCTGGGGTCTACGGTTTCAGGAGTGTCAATGCCGATATAACGAACCTTCTTACCATTAGAAAGTTGGATAGTATCACCATCAATAACACGATTTACAATAAACCTTTCTTCGGTAATAGTCTGTTGAGTTAGCGGAGATACAAAAGGTTTTGGAATAGGGGATTCATTTCTTGTCTCTGTTTTTGCCGATACTCTGGCTTTAGTTCTGACTTCTTTTGTCTCGCTGGTAGTGGAAGTATTGTGGCAATGATATTCACCCGTTTTTCTATTAGTATGGCAACCATTGGCATCAGTTCGGCCGGGATGAGCCAAAACGCTTACGGGTAGAGTAAGCAATAAAATAAAAGCTAAAGTTGTTATTTTAAAATTTCTGTTCATTATTATCTCTATGGCATTACAGTAAGTCCAATAACCAATGCCGTGCCAATAATTATGCTTGCTAATATAATCGCTACTCCTATATTTCCCTTCTTTATTTCTTCCCATTCATCAATCGGAGTAATCCAAGAAAATATCTTAACCAAAATGCCTAAGGCGATTGCCATTGAGATTGCTCCCGTTAATGCCCAACCAAAAGTAATAAGATATTGTTGAAGAATATATGGCATAGTTTATTAAATAATTTTTATTTTTCGTATAGAACTATGAAACCTAAATTACTTTCATCAGAAAAATCTCCTTGCTCTGGAGTGTGAATTGTAATACTTGCGTATCCGTAAGGATAATCTACCTTTGGATTTACGTTAATTTGCTCTTTTGGAATTCTAATTTTTGGATACAATGTGTTCCCAAAAATAATTTGTTCTTTTGAATAATGTGCCGAAAAGACAAGCCGTCCTTTTTTGAAAGAATAATTACTTGTATCAGTAGTGAATATTTTCACATCGGCAGATATTGGAAGGTTTTTTGCTTCGTCGGTCGTTATAATTTCCCCACGACTATCAAGGTAAACAACCTCAATAAATGGTCCATCTTTCTCAGCATCTGCATCCCAATTCTCCCATATTCCTCCGTCCATTCTAATTGATGCAAGCCCCTCAATGCGTGTCGGCGGTGCAGAGGTGGGAGCTGGAGGGATATATTCTGATTTCGGTAAAGAGACATCCACATCTTTTATTTTTTTGTTTTCGCTTTCTTTTGTTGAAACTGATTGTTGTTGAGATTCTTTAGATAAAAGATTATCTGTAAATCCTTCTATTTTTGAAATCACCCAATATCGTTCTCCCGCTTTTCTGGTAAAGACAATTTTAATATTGTCAGGTAATTCAATATAAGCAGAGTTGCCCTGTTTTTTAATTTTAAGGTCTTTTTGCAAAAAAGTGCCGGTTTCTAAACTTTCCTTTGTAGTTGTAGTTTCTTTAGATTTTTCTTCTATTGGAACTGAAAACCAGCTTTTTATTCCCTCTTTAACCTGTTCTTTAAGAGTGGGTTTCATACTTTCAGCTAACTGGACACCAAGCATCATACCAAACGTCTCAAATCCTTCTGCTTTTTCGGTTTCTTTCATAAGTTCGCTTTTCATATCTGTCCATAAATTTTCAAATATAGCATCGATGTTTATGTATTTGAGCCCCAAATCTGGATTATGCATTTCAATAGCTTTCTTAATTTGAGCAACGCTGTATTCTGGTGTGCCTGTCCACCAGTAGTAATATCCTCCCCCCATTATTCCTAATAAAATAACCACACCTATTCCTAAAATGGTAATCTTCAATTGTTTATTAAGTTTTTTGTATTTTTCTATAAACATAATCCTTACTTTTTATTTATTTTTTGACCTTTTAATCGCTTAACCATAAAGCCCCCGCAGGGTTTTATGGTCTTGTACTCTTTTTTTAATTTTTTCTTTCATAGATTTATAGTCCTTTTTCCTGCAAACATTCCTTATAACAAGTGCTATATGTTTCTGTCTTTACTTTTATGCGACAATCTTCCTTATTTTGTATTGTATCTTGGTCATTTGTAAAACAATCACTTATCTTCATCTTTACTTCTTCGTAGCAATTTTTGATCCCCTCTACTTCTATGTTCTTTTTTGAAACTTCAAATGGAATAAATCCACCAAGCGCATTTATTTTTGCTTCTGCCACCTTTGCCTCTTTATAGCAAAATTTTTTAATCTGATTTGGTCGCCAGCTATACCAATAAAAACCACCAATAATGGAAATAATTAAGATTGCCAGTAGCCCCACCTTAAACCAATTTTCTTTAAACCAGTTTTTCATAAATTCACTTTGGCGGAATAAATTGATGTCTTACTGCGTCTGCGCAACTTTTTACTGCATCACCTCCAGCGTCCGAGAGATTTGAACAAAGGCGAATACTATTTACAACATCAAGATTATGGAGTAATTCGATTTCCATAATCAATATTGAAAATAAAACTGCATCCCAAATAACGAATTATTCCGATATTGCCCCCTACATAACCATTTTCGTAACCATAAGGAAAACAAATTTTATCAATAAAGTTATCGAAGGTTGGCGATGGTAAAAAAATCCAAATCAAAAAAGCGGAAAATAAAACAAATCCAATTATTCCACCCAAACATTCTTTCCAATTTTCTTTAATAAACTTTTTAATCTTTTCTTTCATTGATTTATTTTTCAATATCAATACCCATTTTTAATAAATGTTTTTTAGCTTCTTCGTATCTTTTGAGATTTGTAAATTTTAGATTGTCTAAAACTTCTTTTTGTGCTTTATTTAATTCTTTTCTATCAATAACTTTTTTATTTGCCAAAGTTTTATTTAAAACATCATTTGAAAGTAATAAAAAATCTAAATGTCTTGTATGGTTTTTGAGACGATAATAAATATCTATAATTATTAAAATTACTACAATGGCTATTAGTATTTTCATAGATTTATTTTACCTTATTTTACTCTACCCTGCTACTCACTATTTTTCAAATAATATTTTCTGCTGTTTTTCTTCTTCTTTAATGTCTGCCTCAATAATTTTAAGCCATTCTGTTTTGGCTTCGGGGTCGCCTTCTACCATTTTATTATAAAGTATAGTTTCTCTTTCATAAAGATTAAATAGTTTTAATTCTTGAGAGGTAAGGTTTTCCTCTATTATGGGAAAATACTCTTTAACCATATTCCAAGCCTGAGCGTCTACGGCATAAGAATGCTCTTCTGACGCATAGAGTTGCCCCTGAAATTCTTCAAGGGTCTCAACCGGGTATTTAGAATGCCAATAAAGGTGTCCGGCTTCGTGATAAAGCAGGGGTATCCAGATTTGAGGTTTCAATCGGGCAGTAGGGTCTACATAAAGAATTTGATTTTTGGCTCCGTGAAATAAAATAAAATCTTTGAGGTCTGACGGAATTTGAGCAAATTTAATTTCGTTTTTTTGCCCTTTATCAATTAAAAACTGATGAATCTCTAATAATTCTTTCGGCATTTTATCTTTTACAGAATCCATCAGATTTATTGCCTCATTGATTTCTGCTAAAAGAGTTTTAATTTGCTCGGATTCTTTATTTTGGGCTTGCTTTTGTAAGTAGAAATAAATTGATAATAAGCTAATAATGATGAAAATTATTAAGAGTAAAAAGATTAAAGCTTTCTTTTGATTAGGCATACCTGAACCGTTTTAACGATGCCCTGCCGACCGAAAACATAAAGCTCCCAGCCAGCGATAGCCTTTCGGCTACCCATACCCTTTCGGATATGACGGTTCAGGTGCTGTGACTGAGAGCTTGATGACCTGAACCGTTTTTTTATGCCATATCCTGTTAAGGACTTAGGTAATTTAATTTTTACAATTATAGCATAAATTTCAAAAAAGAAAACAAACAGGGATTCTGACCCTGCTTTCGATGCTTGGCTCCATCTATTGAACGAAATCCGAACTTTTTTTAAGGAAAATCCCAACGCAGAATTTTGAAAAACCTTTAAGCTCGGGCGGGCAAAGCTGCTTTTAAATTTGAAGTGGATCGAGATTTAAACAGATCGGTTAGTACATTAAATGACCATACCAATTTTAAGCCATAACAGAATTGCAACTATATTCAAAAACATTCCGATATAAACAAAAGCTTTTCGTGGCGATTTCATTCCAAGAAGTCCAAAGATCAAACCAATAACGGTAATTACCAAAAAAACTAACCAGTAATTCATTGCCAGAAATATCAGTTGAGATGGTTGTGGAGCAAACAACACACACGCCGAAATCATCGTCGAAAGGACTCCGGTAGCAAATGAATTATTAACAAGCCATTTGTATTGATCAGTAACTATCTTATGATCCCCTTCTTTCAAAGCAGGCATCGCTGCAAATTTGTTGGGTAAAATTTGTTTTCGTCGTATAATGATCATTAAAACAAATCCGAGCGCAATCAAAAAAATGATTATTTTTATCAAACTATCATCCAAAGTTAATCCATTCTTTTGAATCGGTTTTTCCCACCATTTATCAATCGAGTTTGGGTCAATGTTAGTCAGATTTTGTTGCAATTCAGACACAGTTAATCCTTTATTAGTTTTTGGTATTGTGATCGTCTGATACTTCCCGACAATGGCAGATTTTCTGCTTGTTATATCCATCACAACAACCTCTCCATTCAATGTCGTCACCGTGGTTGCGCCGTCGTGGTCTACCGCCACACTAAACTCGGTGCCAATAGGAACCAGAGCTGCGGTAGGGGTGACCACCATGTTTTTCCCAAAATCTTTTTCTCTTTTCTCATTAAACCATCCCACTCCTCTATAAATGAATTCCACGGTGCCCTCTAAACACCCATAAACATTTCCTTCCGCGCAAGATATCAGATAATCTGGGCGATTTTTACTAATGAAATCAATGAGATCAGTAGCGGTATCTTTCCAAAATCCCCAGTTATCTAATTCCGGTCGATAGCTTGGATCTTTGTCCCAATCAAGCGGAGTGATCACTTCTTTATTCGCATGATCAAGTCCAAGCATTACGCCAAGCCCATCAGGACCAAGTTTGGTTGTGCTATCATTCAGTTTATATTCAATAAATCCGTCATTTCCGGTTTTTATAATATCACCGGCATTAGCCTTGATATATGAATCAAGAGGGGTAATTTTCCCTTCCCTTAAAATCTGTACGGTTCCATAATGTGTTTCTTCGCCTTTAATCAACCCAGCCGCTCGGTCTTTCAGATGTTGTTCCTGTGCTTTTTGAGTTATTTCTTGCTCCGTCTGTTTTAGTTTTTGTACAAGTTGTTTATTTTTTTCCTCGACTTCCAATTGTGTTTTTGACTTCTCCGGGAGTGGCTGAAGTCCTGACGCAGAATCACGTTTCGGTATCGGAGTTGGTTGTTGCGCTCCGCTTCTTTGTGAAACGATTCTACATTCAGTTTTATCGGGAATACCGGCGCTGTTAAAAAATGCTCCGTAACTTTTCTGACAATATTGGTTGCCGGAATAATATCCGTGAATGTATCCGATATTACCATAGCCGTCGCTGAGCTGATACAAACAGTCATCTTCTGTATTGTTAACAGCGCCAATATATATAGCGCGTTCCGGTCTACTGTCATAATATCGGCAAAGTTCGCTGGGCGAATTGATCGTTGGCGCACCATATGCGCCTTGCGCCGGTACTGGATCGGGAACATCATATTGAGCATTAGCACCGTTAACAAATAGAATTGTAAAAGCAATAAATGCAAAAATTTTTAATAAATTTTTCATATAACAGTATTCTATCACTCTACGCACAATAAGTATATAGTACCCAAAGTATATAGTACCCAAGCATTAGCAAGATGCTCCGGTGGTAGGATTCCCCGCCTTACGGGGTAAACTTCCTACTAAATTCCTCAGCTCCGCGGGCAGGATTCGAACCTGCGACCGTATCCTTAACAGGGATCCGCTCTACCGCTGAGCTACCGCGGAGCTGAGGAGTCTAATAGTCCAATCATCTTTTTAAAACCATTTCCTCCTTTCTGTTTCTTAAGCAATCTTTCAAATTCTACCGCCCCTTGTCTATTCTCAAAATCTTTCTTAAAAATTAATTCCCAATATCCTTTATTTTTAGTATAAAAACTTTTACCTATATTATGAGTGTTTAATCTCCGTTTTATGTTATTGGTTTGACCGATATATAATTTACTATCTTGATTTTTAATAACATAAACAGAATATATCATATAAGTTTATCCCGCAACATTTATCCAGTCTAGGCGGGACTATTGAGTCCCGCCACTGATTTTAAAAAACTTAAATAAAAGAGGACGGGATCCCGCCCTGGCGGGACTACACCGGAATAATTTAATTATAAATTTTAAAAGGCTCCTTGTAAAGATATAGTATCAAAGGAGCCTTTTTAAAACCTTTTTAACAGCCATCCTCTTTCTTTCGCCTCTATTGTCCGTAGAATTTTTCGTTTTATTGATTCTAAGGTTTCATAGAGATTCACGCTGATAGCCACTTTTTGGGGATGTTTTTCGCGACGACCATCAGTGCGATACTTTGTGGCTACCGGGAAATAACAGACCTTATATGTCTCTTTCACATAGATGACATAAATGAGGTTTCCGGCGTCCACCGAGTACCTTATTAATCCTTCATCCTCCATCTCTTGAAGCGCCTGGTTTATTCTTTCTTTCAATTTTTTCTCCCGCTCTTCGCTGTCATATCTTGACGGTTCCCATTCTTGATTTTCCAATTTCATCACTCCTTTCTTTATTTAATTTCGCTGTTAACCAACTATCTTTATTTTAGAATGATTTTAGAAAATTTGCAATTAAAAAAAAGGAGCCGAATATTTGGCTCCTGGTTTAACCACAACCTTATCTAATTCTTTTAACCTTTCAAATATCTTATTGCTAAATTCTTTGGCTTTCTTTTTAATTTCTTTTTCTGTACTCAAATCTCTCACTTTTACCCAAATAAATGGGCTTTTGTTTTTATTGATCAATGCTACGATTACTAACTCCTCTTCCATTTTATCCTGATATTTTATCTTACCTCCTCCTTCCAAAATCTGCACTATATACTCTCCCCGAAAAGGATATCGCTTTACTCGCAGTCCAAATTGATTCCCGAATTCATAAGTAAATTTAACATATACTTCAGAAACCTGTCCTTCTTGAAAATCAAAATACAGATGTACTCCGGCTGATGCCGACTCAAAAAAAGAATTAAAATAAGAAAGACCAAAACAAGAATTAAAAAAACAATCTCTTTTTCATCTCTTTTGCCTCCCTTCGTTTAATGATATTCCTCGCAAAGATACCTCAGCAGGTTTTCACCGTCGTATTCCGTAAACGAATCGCGAACTACATGCCAAGCAGGAGCTAGTGAAATAACATTGTCTGGCCGCCACAATCCAAAAGAAATAATGAAATTTTTTGTTCTGTTCAGGTATTTCATAAACTCAGAAATGCTTTCATCATTGATTTCCGCTTCCGCCATCAACACCACCTCTCTGTTATTTCTCTTTATTTTGAAACAGACTATTACATTGACTTTTCCTTTCAGTTTTTCAAAATTTACCAAAAACAAGTCTTTTTCTGAAACATTTAGATCTATCATTAACTGAACCAAAGCCATAGTAATTACATCGGAATAAGATAGCACAATCGCCGGATACCATTCACCCGTTTTAAAGATTTTTCCTTCCGCTTCTTCAAAAATGCCAACTGTTATAAATTCTACCTTTGGTAAATAATAGCGAACTTCCATTTTTCTCACCTCCCCCTTCAAGCTTTTTTTAATTATCTCTCTTTATATATTTTTCAAAGAAACAATTTAAAAACCAACTCATTTCGCGTAAATTTGGTTTTATTTTACAATAATTATTTTTATTTGTCAAAAAAAGGAGCCAATATATTTGGCTCCTGGTTGGTGAGCAGTTTTACGTCTTGCTCGGGACAAAATACTTGAGCCACAGGCAGAACAGTGTGTGGCATGAGGAAACATCCATCTCATCAAACTCACCTCCTTTCTATGGCTCTATGGCTCTTTTAAAACAAAAAGTAGTATTATCAAAATTAGAATTATTACCATCCCAGAAATCATTTTATCATCCCCTTTCTCTAATTTTTAAAGTTCCATATTTTGTCCCCCCACTCCGAGTCGAACGGAGAACCTTGTCCTTAAAAGGGACCTGCTCTACCAATTGAGCTATGGGGGGTGTTAAAAAGTATAACAATGACAAATGACAATGACAAATAATGTCATGGTCAAAGGTCATAATCATTCTATTTCCCCTTCCAATTCTTCAAGAATTTTTTTCACTTTCGCGCTTAGTTTTTTTGGAGTTTTAATATTGAGTTCAACAATTAAATCCCCTCTTCCAAAGCTACCAAAATGCGGCATTCCTTCCCTGGGAATCCGGAGATTATTTTTCAAATCAAAATCAGCTGGAATTTCTATCTTTAATTTACCTGCCCCGGAAATTGTTGGAATCTCAATTTTTTTGTTTAACAATAAATCAATTAAATTGACTTCCTTTTTTATTATTAAATCATCTCCTTGGCGCTTAAAAACCAGATGGGGTTTGATTTTGATTCTGACATAAAGGTCGCCTTCAGCCGTGCCTCGTTCGCCCGCCTCGCCAGCTGATTTAATTTTAATAATCTGACCATCCTGCACTCCCGGTCTGATTTCCATTTTTATTGAGCGCTCGCCCATAATTCTGCCAGAACCATGACAATTCTCACAAATCTTTTTAGGAACCTGACCAGTACCAAAACATTTATTACAGGTCTTCACCTGGACGAAATCTCCAAAAAAACTCCGGCGGGTTTCTTTAATCTCTCCCCGACCGCCGCAGATTCCGCATTGATCAAAACCAGCTTTTTCGTCATGGCCAATTCCACCACATTTCTCGCAACGAACTGCCACTCGATAATTGATATTTTTCTCTATGCCATGAAAAGCTTCTTCTAAGGTAATCTCTTGAATGATTTGAATGTCTGCTCCCCTTTGATAAGTCCGTCGTTTCTGCCTGACTCCTAAACCCTCAAAAAAAGCATCAAAAATATCACCGAGATCGCCAAAATCTTCGCCGAAATCAAATTTAACTTCACCGAATGGCCCGGCCTGACTGCCGAAGGGCCAAGCAAAACCAGCGCCAAAACCCGGACCAGCCGCTCCCTCGAAAACTTGACCGAACCGGTCATACTGAGACCGCTTTTCTTTACTTGACAAAACCTGATAAGCTTCATTGATTTCCTTGAATTTCTTTTCGTCGCCGCCTTTATCCGGATGATACTTATGAGCCAGTCGGCGAAAAGCCTTTTTAATTTCTTCTTCAGTGGCATTCTTATTAATACCGAGAATTTTGTAGTAATCCTTCATACGCTTACGCTAATCCGATACCAATATACAAATGGATGCGAATTATACTAATGAATACGAATGAAATTATTAGTATTCATTCGTATCATTAGTATGCATTAGTATATTGGTATCGCAATTATTTCAAAATAATTATTTCCCTGCTTCTTCCTTCCATTATTATGGCACTAAAACCTAAAGCCAGGCAAATTTCATAAATTAAAAATGCTAAAACCGTTGCGATTATTCTAATCGGCAACGATAGACCGACAATTGTTAAAAAGATTAAGGCGGCTATTGTTGCCGGAGCAAATAATCTAATATTTTCCGGGAGATTGGCAAATTTCTCTACCATAATCTCATAAATGGCTTCTGAAGCTTTAACCTTAGGATTTAAAGGGAGGCCGGTGAAATCCGAAATTTTCTTTTCGAATTCTTTGACGCTTTGATTAATTAATTCCTTTTTTGCTGATTCAGGCAAAAGACTAAATTGAGCATTACCCTCAACTTGCTTGATTGCCAAATTTTTAATCAGCGTCTCAACCGGCAGCGAGAGGTCAAAGCCCGGAACAAATTCTATCGCCTTTTCAAAAGTGGCTTGCGAGATAAAGAATTCTTTCTCTTCAGAACCGATAACTCCCCCATAAATAATGCTGCTAAATAAAGCCAGACCGGCAATGGCTTTCGGCAAGGTCTTTTTACTAATCCGCCAGAATTTTATCTTTAGCATATTTTCCATCTCGGCTCGACCGATATAAATCCCAGAAAGAAGAATCAAAAAACTGATTAAAGTTCCGATAGCCACGGTCTTTGAAAGGTGGTCGTAAAACGGCACTAAAAATCCTAAAGTTTCCAGGAGGATAATTAGATTAACTATCCAGGAAGTTTTGACAAACAAGACTTCAAGCAGGAAAAATATCAGAAATCCTAAAGCCGCTAAAAAACAAAAAAGCAAAAAATCTAATCGGCCCTGAAAAATAAATAATTTCAGAAAATAGCCGAAAGCGAAAGAAAAAATTATTCCGATAGCCGCTAAAATAACAATCTTAGAAACTGACCTATCGGCTTCAATTTCGTCTGTTGTTTTATCGAGCAGTCCCCTGTCCTCCATTATTTTTATTATACATCGATTGACCGATTTTTTGAAGTTCCAAAGAAAGTTCACTCATCGCTGATTTAACGGCTTCAATATTATCAGGATCCTTCGACTGGCTCAGGACAAGTTTTAAGGCTTCGATTTTTTGATTAACCGCTTCTTTAATTTCTGCCGAAACTTTATCCCCGGCGTCTTTTAATGCTTTTTCCGCCACATAAATCATTTGTTCGGCCTGATTCTTGGCTTCAACCAATTCTTTCTTTCTTCTGTCTTCTTCAGCATGGCTGGCTGCTTCCTGTTTCAACTTTTCCACTTCGTCTTTGGAAAGCTGGGTTGAGGCCTCAATACGGATGGATTGAGTTTTACCAGTGGCTTTGTCTTTGGCAGAAACATTTAAAATGCCGTTGGCGTCAATGTCAAAACTTACTTCAATCTGGGGAATGCCCCGGGGCGACGGTGGAATGCCGTCCAAAATAAACCGGGCTAAGGTTTTGTTGTCAGCCGCCATTGGCCGCTCACCTTGTAAAATATGAATTTCTACCGAGGTTTGACTATCAGCCGCGGTGGAAAAAATCTGGGATTTAGCTGTCGGAATAGTAGTATTTTTCTCAATGATCGGTGTCGCCACTCCGCCCAAAGTTTCAATGCCTAAAGTTAAAGGCGTAACATCCAAAAGCAAAACATCTTTGACATCGCCCTGGAAAATGCCGGCCTGAATAGCGGCTCCGACAGCCACCACCTCATCAGGATTGATGCCTTTGTGCGGCTCTTTGCCGAAGAAACTTTTCACCGCTTTTTGAATCGCCGGCATCCGGGTCTGACCGCCGACCAAAACCACTTCATCAATATCCGAAGTTTTAAAACCGGCTTCAGCTACAGTTTTTTTAACCAACTCAATTGAGCGGTCAATTTCCGGCTTAACTAATTCTTCTAATTTGGCGCGGGTTAATTTAAAGAGAAAATGTTTGGGGCCGGAAGCATCAGAAGTTATATAAGGCAGGTTAATTTCTGTTTCAAAAACCGTAGAGAGTTCGTGCTTGGCTCGCTCCGCTGCTTCTTTTAATCTTTGAAGCGCCAAGGGGTCTTTGGAAATATCAATGCCTTCCTGTTTTTTATATTCATTAACCAGATACTCAATAATTTTTCGGTCAAAATCATCGCCGCCCAAATGAGTATCGCCACCGGTGCCTTTAACTTCTACCGTATCTTCAGAAACCTCTAAAATAGAAATATCAAAAGTACCACCGCCGAAATCATAAACAATGATTTGTTCGTCTTTCTTTTTATTAAGTCCGTAAGCCAAAGCGGCAGCGGTTGGCTCATTGATAATCCGCCGCACTTTTAACCCAGCGATTTCGCCGGCGTTTTTGGTCGCCTGCCTTTGAGAATCATCAAAATAAGCTGGCACCGTAATTACCGCTTCCTCAATTTTCTCGCCTAATTTCGCTTCAGCATCAGCTTTTAATTTAGCTAAAATCATAGCGGAAATTTCCTCGGGCTTGTACCAGCGGTCTCCCATTTTAATTTCTACGCCAGCAGTGGCTGATTTTTGAATATCAAAAGGTAGCCAGCTTTTGTCCCGCTGAACCTCCGGGTCGTCAAAATTGCGGCCGATTAAGCGCTTGACCGAAAAAATAGTGTTTTTGGGATTAACCACGGCCTGGCGTTTGGCTAAAAGCCCAACCAATCGCTCGCCCGATTTAGATAAAGCCACTACCGAAGGAGTGGTGCGGTTGCCTTCGTGGTTTTCTAAAATCTTCGGCTCACCGGCTTCAACCACAGCCATGGCCGAAAAAGTTGTACCTAAATCAATACCAAGTATCTTTGCCATAGTAGAATAAAATTTTCAATTTCTAATTTTCAATTTCCAATGAATTTTCAATGATTTAATTTTCAAACATTTGAAAATTGAAAATTAAATAATTGATTGAAAATTGTAAATTGAGAATTAAAAATTTATTTAGCCACCTTAACTCGGGCAGGCCGAATAAGTCTGCCATTAAGTAGGTATCCTCTTTCGACTTCCTCAATAATTGTTCCTGAAGGTTTATCCGATTCAATGGTCGCCACTGCTTCCTGAAGCCCTGGGTCAAAGGCCTGGCCAACAGAAACAATAATTCGTTCCAAACCATTTTGTCTCAAAATATCCTCTAATTGCTGGCGAATAAGGTAAAGGCCTTTTTGTTTTTGGGCTTCTGTCTCTACCTCAAGAGCCACCAAAGCCAAATCAAAACTGTCCAACACATTGATTAAATCTCTAACCAAGGTTTCGTTGGAAAATTTAACGATTGCCTCAAACCTCTTGGCTTCGTCTTTTTTGTAATTGAGCAAATCCGCTTTGGCCCGCTTCCAGCCATCAAGATAGTCGTCGCGTTCTTTCTGGCACTTAGTCAATTCATTTGTTTCATCTTTTTTAATTTCTTCTTTCTCTATTTCCTCTGCCATAATAATTATAAATATTATAAAACTAAAACCCGTCTGTCAAGCCATAACAAATTCTCACGATCGTGAGAATTTGTTATGGCTTAAAAGCTCAATAGGTCTTCATCGTCTATATCCCTAATAGTCATTAGTCTGATAAATTGATTTAATCCTCGCTCGATAAATTCCGAATATAAATCTCTCTCAAGCGGCTGTTTGCCGATAAAAACGCTTTTTTGAAGAGGTTTATAATCCCAAACAAGAAGCTGCCATCGCAACCAGTCTCGCGCTTCCCGTTTTTTCTCGGGAATATCAAACATTATCAGTCGCCATTTACCGTCCCAAGATTCCTCTTTTATTTTCTTTGCTTGAAAAGCCTTAACGATTTTTAACCCCCGAAAAGTTAGTTGATATTTCTTTTCTTTCTTCTTAACCAGCCCTTTCTTTGCAAGCCGCCACAGAATCGTCCGAGCGCTATCTTGTTTTAAATCTTTCAATTCATCATAATAATCCCAAAAATCTTTCATTGCAATTATTTTTTGATATCCTTTTAATCCCCTACCGGGTCCCGCCAAAATTTCAGAAGTTACTGCCGCTCCTCTTTCAGCTAAACCCAAAAGCAAGGCTAAACCCGCTAAACTTAAATTAATCGGCAAATTTTTTATTTTTTCTTTTAATTGTTTTTTATTCATTATTATTAAAACATAATAAAACATAACAAATTCTCACGATCGTGAGTAAATGTTACGACCCTAGAGAAAATTTGTCAATAGCTCGCGTTTTTCTATCCCTTATTTTGTATCCCCTATAAAGCATTATTAGGCATTTGCAAGCTGGAAAATTTCAGCGTAAAATTAAAGCAATGACTACTCTCTATAATACTTTTACTCGTAAAAAACAGGTTTTCCGGCCGCTCAAAGACAAAAAAGTCGGCTTGTATACCTGCGGCCCGACGGTTTATGACTTTAGCCATATCGGCAATCTCCGCACTTATATTTTTGAGGACATTTTGCGCCGCGTCTTAGAATACAACGGTTATAAAGTAAAGCATGTCATGAATTATACCGACGTCGGCCATTTAACTTCTGACGCTGATACTGGCGAAGATAAAATGGAAAAAGGCGCAAAGCGTGAAGGCAAATCAGTTTGGGAAATTGCCGAATTGTATATCAAGGCATTTGAAAAAGACGCGGCGGCACTAAATATTTTAAAACCCAGTTTAACCCCCCGCGCTACCGACCATATTAAAGAACAAATTAATTTCATCAAAATTCTGGAGAAAAAAGGTTTTACTTATAAGACAAAGGATGGTATCTATTTTGACACTTCACGACTCAAAAATTACGGCCGCTTGGCTCGTCTTGATATTAAAGGTTTAAAAGCCGGCGCCCGGGTAAAAATGATTAAAGGCAAAAAAAATCCGACTGATTTTGCTCTTTGGAAATTTTCACCAAAAAATAGCAAGCGCCAGATGGAATGGAATTCACCTTGGGCCCCGCCGGGGCGGGATAAAGCAAAGGGCTTTCCCGGCTGGCACATTGAATGCTCAGCTATGAGTCAAAAATATCTTGGTAAACAATTTGATATTCACACTGGCGGGGTTGACCACATCAATGTCCATCATACTAATGAAATCGCTCAATCAGAAGCGGCTTTTGGAAAAATTCCAGCTAAATTCTGGCTCCACGGCGAGCACTTATTGATAGGAACCGGGAAAATGGCGAAGTCAAAAGATAATTTGGTAACTTTAAATTATTTAATTGAAAAAGGCTTTAGTCCTCTTGCTTTTCGGTATTTAGTTTTAACTTCTCATTACCGCTCAAAATTGAATTTTACCTGGAAATCATTGGAGGCGGCCCAAAACGCGTTAAACAACTTAACTTACAACTTACAACTTACAACCAACAACGAACGACAAACAAAAAACAATAAACAACTTGCGACTTACGAGAAAAACTTTCTTGCTGCCATCAACGACGACCTAAATACTCCCAAAGCCCTTTCTCTTGTTTGGCAAATTATTAAAGATAACAGGCTCTCCTCGGCTGCCAAAAAACAACTGCTTCTTGAATTTGATAAGGTTTTGGGCTTAGGATTGGATAAAATCAAACCCCAAAAAATCCCGCCAAAGATCAAGAATTTAGTGTCCCAGCGCGAGAAATTAAGAGTTAATAAACAGTTTATTCAAGCTGACCGCTTGCGAAAACAAATAGAAAAGTTAGGATACAGGATAGAAGACACAACTGCAGGACCAAAAGTCCTGCTTAAACAATGACTTTTGACTTCTAACTTTTGACAATTTAATTTATGTCAATAGTCAATAGTCAATAGTCAATAGTCAATGAATTTAAAGCTTCCTCCTCAAGATATTGATGCTGAGCGCTCGGTTTTAGGAGCTTTGATGCTTGATAAAAATGCCATTATTCGGGTGGCTGATTTAATTAAGGCTGATGATTTTTACGTGCCGACCCATACCAGAATTTTTGAAGCAATTTTTGAACTTTTTGAAAAAGGCGAGCCCATTGATATTTTAAGCGTTACTAAAAAAATAAAAGATAAAAATTTACTTACGGAAGTTGGCGGCTCGGCTTATTTGACTGACCTAATCAATTCGGTACCAACTGCCACTCATATTTCTTATTACGCCAAATTAGTCAAACAGAAAAAACTCCTCCGGGACCTGATTGGGGCCTCAGCCGAAATCAATGAAAGGGTTTTTGACACCTCAGAAGATCCCGAAGACCTTTTAGACGAGGTTGAACAAAAAATTTTTGCCATTAGTCAAAAATCCCGGCCTCAGAATTTTGTGCCGATTAAAGACGAATTAAAAGCCGCTTATGAAAGGATTGAAAAACTTCATCAGGGCGAAAGGGGTTTACGCGGTGTTTCTACCGGTTTTGATGAGTTGGATAATTATTTATCTGGGTTGCAACGTTCTGATTTGATAATTTTGGGCGGCCGGCCGTCTTTGGGTAAAACCGCTTTATGTTTGGACATCGCCAGAAATGCCGCCATTAAAACCAAAACGCCAGTAGGTATTTTCTCTCTTGAAATGTCTAAAGACCAGGTCGTTGACCGATTGATTGCCGCCGAAGCCCAGGTGGCGCTCTGGAAACTTCGCACTGGCCGGCTGACTGAGGATATTGAATTTGAAATGATTCAGGAAGCTTTGGACCGGCTGTCGCAGGCTCCGATTTTTATTGATGACACTCCCTCGGCTAATATTATCCAAATCCGTTCAATGGTCCGGCGGTTGCAGGCCGAACATGGTCTGGGATTATTAGTGGTTGATTATATTCAATTAATTCAACCGCGAAGCAATACCGATAATATGGTTCAGGCAATGACCGAGGTCAGCCGCGGTCTTAAAAGTTTAGCCCGAGAGCTTGAGGTGCCGATTTTAGCCGCGGCCCAGCTCTCCCGGGCCGTAGAACAGCGTGAAGTAAAAATTCCCCGATTGGCAGATTTGAGAGAAAGCGGAAGTATCGAGCAAGAAGCTGACGTAGTTTTATTTATTTATCGAAAAGACCGCGATAAGCTTGCACCTTCTCTTGAAGAACAAAATACCGCGGAAATTATTATTGCCAAACACCGTAACGGTCCCTTGGCTAGCGTCCAGTTAAAATTTGACGCGGAGAAAGTCAGCTTTAGAACCATTGAAAAATTCCGCAGCGAAATTACCTAATTACAGCTCTAAATTTACTTTTAAGCATTTTAGTAATTTTTTCCATCTCTTTATTGACTTCTTTGTCAGTAAGAGTTCGGTCTTCGGCCTGGAAGATAATTCTAAACGTCAAGCTTCTTTTTGATTGATATTCGTATTCATCAATTAAATCAACGTCTTCAACATATCTGAAATCAACACCTTGAATTGCCTGCATTATTTCGCCTACCCGAATTGTCGACTCAACCAAAATTGAAATGTCGCGCATCACTGAAGGATATTTTGGCAAGGCTAGATATTCATGTTCTTCTTCCACTAATTTTAATAAAGCATCCAAATCTATTTCTGCTAAAACGCCTTCATAATTAGCAATTAATTCTTTATTTATTCGGCCAAAATAGCCGATAATTTCTCCATCGGATTCAATTTTCAAAATCTCTCCGGATATTGAAAAATTGTCCGTAAAAACTTTTATCCAATCCCCTTCTCCTGGTTCAGGCATTAAGTAACTAACTAAACCGACTTTTTTAAATAATTGCTCGATAATACCCTTAAGCTCGAAAAAAACCTGCTTGTCTTTTTTTGAAGCCAGAGCGATACCGAGAGTTAATTTTTCGCTGATTCTATAAAATATCTTACCGATTTCAAAAATCCTCACTTCATCAAAGAATCGAAAATTACTATTGATATTTTTTACAAGATAGGGCGCTAAAGAGGGCCGGAGATATTTAAACTGGTTACTAATGGGGTTTTCCAGCTCAATTACTTCATCTTTCCAGCTTGAACCAAAAGTTAAATCGCTCTCGCCGATAAACGAATAATTATAAACCTCGCTCAAGCCCGCCGCCGCTAACACTTTCTTTATTTTATCTTTTAAAACAATCTGGTCTTCGAAGCCGGATAGCTGAAGATGAATGTAAGGCGGTATTGATTTCAGCCGATTATAACCGTAAAGTCTTATTACTTCTTCGGCTAAATCCTCAAATAATTCAATGTCTTGACGAAGCAGCGGAATTTCAACCAGAAATGACTGACTACTGACTACTGACGACTGACGACTTATTTTAAAGCCGAGTCGTTCAAGATATTTCTGGCAAGTTTTGCTGTCTAAATCAGCGCCAATAAATTTATTGAACCGGCCCACATCAAATTTGATGATTTTTTTGCGGGGCTTGGTGAAATTAACATCAATAATCGGTCCGATTTTGGCGCCAGCGATTTCTTGAACTAATTGATTGGCCCGATTGATGCCGAAAATTGTTAATTCCGGGCTAAGATGATGAGAAAAACGCAAAGAAGCATCGGTAGATAATTTTAATGTCTTTGAACTTTTATAAATATTGACTCCGTTAAAATTAGCGGCTTCCACAATAATTCTTTTGGTATTCTCATCAATTTCGGCTTTTTTACCGCCCTTAATGCCAGCAATAGCTATAGGTTCTTTGCTGTCCACAATCACTAAAATATCTTCGTTTAATTCATAGGATTTGTCATCAAGCGTAGTAATTCTCTCTCCTTTTTTCGCCCGTCGGACCATTATCATCGCAGATTCACGCTGATTTTTACGCAGATTATCGCTGATATATCTGCGTTTATCCGCGTCTTGATCTACGTTTATCCGCGCTATTTTATCATAGTCAAAGGCGTGTAGCGGTTGTCCGGTCTCCAGCATCGCATAATTCATAATATCAACCACGTTATTAATGGGCCTGAGGCCGCAATCAATTAAAATTTTTTGCAGCCATTTCGGCGAAGGCCCAATTTTTATATTTTCAAAATACTGAGCTGTATAACGGGGACAGAGACTTTTATCTTGAATTTCAACTTTAAATAATTGAGTAGAAGCGGATTTACCTGCCCGCCAGCGGCCTGAGCCGCAGGCGATGGCAGGCGGGCGCGGATGACTACGTGGATTAACGCGGATATTACCAATATTAATTTGCGTTTTAGTGCCTAAAATAGCTGAAATCTCACAGCCAATCCCCCAATGCGAGGCCGCATCCGAAAACCGATTCGGTGGAATTAAAATATCTAAAACATCGCCAGTTGCATCTTCGGCTTCAAAAAAGTGAAGGTTTAATTTATTGATTAAATCCTTCTTGCTTTTTATCGCCGGAACTATTTTTTTTATGAGGGTGTAAGAAAATTTCATCGCTTCGCTAATGTGATACTAATATACTAATTCATACTAATGATACGAATAGATACTAATAATTTTTTATTCGTATTCATTAGTATAATTCGTATGCATTCGTATATTGGTATCACATTATTTATTGTGCCATAAAAAATTTAGAAGCGCAAACATCAGAGTTCCCGCTATTAGATTTAAAATTAGCTCTTTTAAGAAAATGGTTGTGAGAATCAGGTTAGCCGATAAAAAAAGGTAAAAAATGAAAGTCCCGAGAATAATTAAAATTAAATTGCCAAAAAAATAGTGCCAGGGAAGATATTTTTTTATAAGCACCGCGCCGGCTCCGATTAAAGAGAAAATCAAAATTTCACTTTCAAAACCAGGCGCAAATTTTAAAATTAAAGCCGCTAAAACCACTAATAAAAATCCCTCCCAAAGATTAGCAACAAAAAAAGAAGCGGCAATGACCGCTGCCAGAGCTAAATTGGGCTTGGTGCCGAAAAGAGAAAAGCCAAAAGCCTGAAGGAAGGTTAGTAATCCAACTAATAAAACAATGAGAAATAATTTCAACATATCTAATCCGCGTTAATCCGCTTCTATTGTATAACATTCACTTCCCGTAATTCATTGACATTAAAGGGTATCTTTAAAACCGCTTCTTTAAAAGCGCCGGCAACGGTTTCTTTGATTTCAGATATCTCGCCAATTTTTAAGCCATAAGGAAATTCCTGGCTGGCTGAGTAAACGATATCACCTATCTGAATGGCTTTTTCTTTCTCAATGAGAACTACCTTTGGTTCATTGCCGCCTTGAAAAAGGCCATTAATTTCTTCTTTACCTATTCTCACTGGTAACTGCCAACTCGGGTCAAAAATGGTCTGAATCACGCTGGAATTTTCAAAAATCTCTACGACTTGGCCAAGCAAAAGATTCTCTCCGACTATCGCAGTCATCATTTTTTTAACGCCCTGTTTTTCTCCGACATTAATAGTGATTTTGTTTTTAATATTAAAAGGATAAGTAGAAAAAACCTTGGCAATTAAATAATTCTTCTGTTGTAATTGGTAATTGGAAATTGGAATTTGGAATTTCTGAATCTGAGCACGAAGATTTTCATTTTCCTGTTTCAAACGCAAATTCTCATCAAAAGAACGTTCTTTTTTAATAAAAAAGGAGGTGAGATAAGTAATTCCCAACAAAAGAATGATTATTAAAATAATAAAATAACGCCGCCGCATTTTTAATTATATTACAATAAAACACCTTAAAAACCAAATACTATGATATCCAGCGATCGCAAGATATCATAGTAAATTACTTTTTTTATTATTACTCTTATTTCATTTATTTTATTTTTAGGCGAAAACTTTTTCTGTGAATCGGCGATGGTCCGTATTTTTTAATCGCTTTAATATGCTTTTTCGTGCCGTAACCCTTATGTCGGTCAAAGACATATTTGGGATATTTTTTGTGAAGTTTCACCATCATTCTGTCCCGCGTCACTTTGGCAACGATTGAAGCCAACATTATGGCCGGAATTTTTTCATCACCCTTAATAATGGTAGACACTGATTTATACTGATTTTGCTGATTTATGCGGATTGAGTTTTTATTTAAATACAAACCACCGTCAAGAAATACTTTGCTTCCATGAATGGAAGCACGAATACCCTGCTTCCTAATTAGTTTATTAAACGCCCTAGTGGCGGCTAAATTGGCGGCGTTGGAAATATTAATTCTGTCAATCACTTTTGGCGAAACACTGGCAGTCGCGTAGCAAATCGCGGATTTATGCTGATTGTTACGCTGATTTACGCTGATATTTTTTCTGCGTTTATCCGCGTTTTTATCCACATTTATCTGCGTTTTAATATATTCAAACCAAAGTTCTCTCTGCCGAGGAGAAAGTTTTTTAGAATCCCTTAATTTAATAGAAGCGGATAGACGCGGATTTTTATTTTTTAGAATTAGAAGCGGATTGACGCGGATTTTTATTGGGAAATTTTTTGATAATATTACTGCTGCTACAGTTACTGGTCCGGCCAAGGCTCCCCTGCCCACTTCGTCTATGCCGATAATATATCTTTTTTTACGCTTAGGCATAAATTTATTTTAACATATTTAAACAAAATGGGTTGGCAATAAGCCAACCCTAATCTAAATTTCCACCTCCTTTTCTTAAAACTTTTTCTTATTTTTCGGGTCCGCGGGTTCGCAATTTTGCGGACCGCAGTTTGGACAAAAGACTTTGGCAAAATGATTGATTTTTTTCTTTGAAATTTTCTGTTGGGTCCAAGTGCCGTTAAATCTGACCCTTAAACAAGTCGCGCAAATGACAACTGATTTTGCCATACCAACCACCTCCTTATACCAAAAATTTTATTAATATTGCTTTCTATAAATTAGCACAACTTATAAAATTTTGTCAATTTCTTGCTTGTCTTTAATTAGTACGCAAACTATAATACTTATAACTCAATTAGTAATTCGTAGATTTTATTATGAAATTTGTCCACCTCCACACTCACTCTCATTATTCTCTGCTCGACGGTCTAGCAAAAATTGACGATTTGATTGACCGCGCCAAAGAATTGGGAATGAAAGCCATTGCCTTAACTGACCACGGCAATCTCTACGGCGCTATTGAATTTTATAAAAAAGCCATCAAGCAGGAAATTAAACCAATTTTGGGCGTGGAAACTTATGTCGCTTGCCGCTCGCGTTTTGAAAAACAGACCAAAGTTGACGATAAATATTTCCATCTAATCCTTCTCTGTGAAAATAATCTCGGCTGGCAAAATCTTATTCAACTGGTAACCAAATCTTACTTGGAAGGATTTTATTATCGGCCGAGAGTAGACAAAGAACTTCTAAAACAATATCACGAAGGTTTAATTGTTCTTTCGGCTTGTCCGGCCGGCGAAATTCCTCAATTGCTTTCCAATGATAAATTTGAAGAAGCGGAAAAGGTTGCCAAAGAATATCAGGAAATTTTCGGCCAAGAAAATTTTTTTCTGGAAATCGGTCATCATCCGAATATTCCAGAGATAAATAAAATAAACGACGGGCTTAAAAAACTTTCTGAAAAAACCGGCATTCCTTTGGTAGCCACCCAAGACATTCATTATCTTAAATCTGAGGATGCCGATTATCACGATATACTTTTGGCGGTCCAGACCGGCAATAAAATCAGCGACGACGACCGTCTGACTCTGAAAGCCGACGATTTTTCAATGCGCTCTCAGGAAGAGATGATGGAATTTTTTAAAGATTTGCCCGAAGCTATTGAAAATACAGTCAAAATCGCGGAGCGCTGTAATGTCAATTTAGCGTTAAATCAAATTCTATTGCCTACTTTTTCTTTGCCCGAAGCTGAGACCTCGGCTATTGTCTATCTTCGGAAATTAGTGATGGAAAGATTACCTAATCGTTTTGAAGTAGCTGACGCTAAGACGATGGAGAGATTGGACTATGAATTAGAGGTAATTGAGAAAACTGGTTTTGCTGATTATTTTTTGATTGTCCAGGATTTTGTCATTTGGGCAAAAGAAAGAGGTATTGTTGTTGGTCCAGGCCGAGGGAGCTCGGCTGGTAGTTTGGTTTCTTATGTTTTAGGCATTACTGACATTGACCCTTTAAAATACGACTTGCTTTTTGAAAGATTTTTGAATCCTGACCGAATTTCCATGCCGGATATTGATTTGGATTTTACCGATGTCCGGAGAGACGAAGTTTTTGCTTATATTCGTCAAAAATACGGCGAGGATAAAGTGGCTCAGATTATTACTTTCGGCACAATGGCGGCCCGGGCCGCGGTTCGCGACGCGGGCCGGGCCCTGGGGCTACCCTATGCCTTCTGCGACCAGCTGGCAAAATTAATTCCCTTTAACCCAACTCAGGGAATGAAAGTCGGCTGGCTTGATAAGTCCCTTCAAAACGTGACCGAGCTTAAATCTCTTTATCAAAATAACCCGGATGCCAAAAAAGTCATTGATGCGGCCCGACAATTAGAGGGTGTGGCCCGACATGCCTCGGTCCATGCCTGCGGCATTGTTATCAGTGAAGAGCCATTAATCAATTACGTGCCGCTTCAGCGCTCGCCTCAGGATGAAAATATTATTATTACCCAGTTTGAAATGCACAGCATTGAAGACTTAGGGCTGTTGAAAATTGATTTGCTGGGCCTCAAGAACCTGACAATTATTGAAGAAACCATTCGTCTGATAAAAGAACTTCACGATGAAGAAATTAATATTTCCAAAATACCTCTTGACGATAAAAAAACTTTTAAACTGCTTCAGGAAGCTGATTGTACAGGCGTTTTTCAATTGGAAAGCAGCGGGATGCGGCGTAATCTTAAAGAATTAAAACCAACCGAACTTGAAGATATTATTGCTATGGTTTCTCTTTATCGGCCCGGGCCAATAGAACTGATTCCTTTATTTATCAACCGCAAACACGGCCGGGAAAAAGTTAAATATCTTCATCCGAAACTTGAACCGATTTTAGAAAATACTTACGGCATCGGGATTTACCAGGAACAGATGATGCGGATTGCCCGAGACCTGGCCGGCTTTTCTCTGGCTGAAGCCGACACCTTAAGAAAAGCCATCGGCAAAAAAATCAGGGTTTTGCTTGAGGCCCAAAAGGAAAAGCTAATAAAAGGGATGGTGGAAAATGGAATTGACGAAAAAACTGCTGAAGAAATCTGGAAACTTTTCCCGCCTTTTGCCCGCTACGGGTTTAATAGAAGTCATGCTGCCTGCTATGCTTTAATCGCTTATCGCACCGCCTATCTTAAAGCTCACTGGCCGATTGAATTTATGACCGCTTTATTAAACGCCGACGCTGGCGATGTGGAAAGAATTGCCTTTTTGGTTAGTGAAGCCCAAAAAAACAGCATTCAGGTCTTGCCGCCGGACATCAATAAAAGTTTTGTTAATTTCATTCCCGAAGAAAAAAATATCCGCTTTGGACTTTTGGCGATTAAAAACGTCGGCCTTAATATCGTGGAAGCAATTATCAGAGAGAGACAAGTCGGCGGGCCCTTCCAGAATTTAAATGATTTTTTGTGCCGGGTCCGGCATAAAGATTTAAACAAAAAGTCCTTAGAAAGTTTAATTAAGGTCGGTGTCTTTGATTCTCTAAACACGGAACGAGGTGAACTTTTAAATAATCTTGATAATATTCTGTCTTTCTGTCAAAATATTAAAAAGTCCCAGAATTCTTCTCAGGTTTCTCTTTTTGGGACAAACTATTACACTCCGGCTTTCCTGGACAAAAAATCCGATGAAAATATTCCTGTCGCTTCTCCAAAAGAAAGGCTTGCCTGGGAAAAAGAACTTTTAGGACTTTATATTTCCGGCCATCCTCTAAAACAATATCTGGAAAAACTTCAAAATTATAAAGTAAGGTCGATTAAAGAAATCTTGGCTAAGAAGGGAGAATCTAACAGCAACGGCTATCAAATTGCCGGCGTGATTTCCAGGGTTGAACGGATTATTAGTAAACTTGGTCAGCCGATTTTATTTGTAAAAATTGAAGATTTAAGCGGGGCTTTGGAAATAGTGGTTTTCAGCGATACTTTAGCAAAAAATCCGACTGTCTGGCGGGAAAATAATGTGATTATTGCTAATGGCCGGCTTTCCTGGCGAAACAATGAACCGAAATTTATTTGCCAACAAGCTATAGAGTTATAAATCGCTCTTTTAAAATCTTTCCATTTAAAAAGCCATAGCGTTTTAAATGGAAAGATTAGCGCTACTTGACTTTAATAAATAATTCGCTTATATTTTAAACAATGTTCTTTGTTCTTTGAAAATTATTTTGCGGCAGCCAATTGGGAATTTGACAAACTCTCTTTATCTGCCTTAAAATATATAAAAGGAGTGATGAGGCGGACTAACCAACCGCTGAGCTCACGCACTTAGCCAGCGATATTGGCTTAAAGAGTGGTCCCGCTAAGCGGGACAATTTGGGTGGAACCACGAGGTTATCCTCCTTCGCCAAGGCTACGGAGGACAAGTAAAAAAACCCCGTCCCAAGAGTTTGCTTTTTGCAAATTTTTGAGATGGGGTTTTTGAATGGAATTGAAGTGCTATGCTATAGCATGCCCAGTAGTATTTGAACACAGCAGCGCCTAACCGTTTTCTTTGGCGAAAATTCTGAATTAACCCAAGCTAACAACTTACATAATCAGCCATAATATATTTTCTGGCGCTGAAAGAAAACGAAGTGTTCAAATACTACTGGGTATAGCGAGCCGCTATGACACGTCATAGCGGGCAATGGGCACTACGTTAAAAATTAAAATATGAAAAAACAATTAAAGGAAAACCAATTAGATATTATTCGGCATTCAACTAGCCATATTTTGGCTGCCGCGGTTTTGGAAAAATTTCCCAAAGCCAAATTAGGCATTGGCCCCACAATTGAAAACGGGTTTTATTATGATTTTGACTTTCAATACGCGGATACACGCGGATCAAAGAAGACGCGGATTAACGCGGATAAAATCAGCGTAAATCAGCATACTTATCAGCGTAAATCAGCGATCGCCGAAGGCGATTTAGGGGAAATTGAAAAGCGGATGCGGAATTTGATTAAAAAAGATTTGAAATTTAAAAAAGAAATAATCTTATACGCCGAAGCAAAAAAATTATTTAAAGACCAGCCCTATAAATTAGAACTCATTAAAGAACTTCAAAAAAATAAAAAACCAATTGCTATTTATACAACTCTTGCTCAATATCAGCATAAATCAGCGTTTGTAGATTTATGCAAGGGACCGCACGTTAAATCAACAAAAGAAATCAATCCCGACGCTTTTAAATTAACAAAAATCGCCGGCGCTTATTGGCGGGGTAATGAAAAAAATCCAATGCTCACCCGAATTTACGGGGTGGCTTTTGAAACAAAAAAAGAATTAGATGAATACTTAACAAAATTAGAAAATGCCCAAAAATGCGACCATCGAGTTTTAGGCGAACGACTTGAGTTATTTATGTTTGATGAAGAAATTGGTAAGGGCTTACCACTTTTATTACCCAAGGGTTATTTTATCCGCCGACAATTAGAAAATTATATCTACGAACTTGAAAAAAGAAACAATTACTTCCATGTTTTAACACCGATTTTAGCCAAAGAAGATCTCTATAAAAAATCAGGACATTTAGCGCATTACAAGGATGATATGTATGCGCCTATTGTTATTGAAGATGAAAAATATTATTTAAAACCAATGAACTGCCCTCATCATCATGCCATTTATAAACGTCAGAAAAGAAGCTATCGGGACTTGCCCTTAAGAATAGCGGAATTCGGTCACGTTCACCGTTTTGAACGCTCGGGCGTTCTAACTGGCCTTATTAGAGTGCGCGGCTTTACCCAAAACGACGCCCATATTTATACCGATGAAGAAAATTTAGAAAAAGAAATTATTAACGTGATTAAATTAACAGAAGAGGTATATAAAACTTTTGGTCTTAAAGATTATTGGTACCGTTTATCCCTTCCTGATTTTAAAAATAAAGAAAAATTTGGTGATATTAAAAATAAAAAAATGTGGGAAAGAGGCTCTAATTTTTTAAAGAAAGCACTGAAAGATAGTGGCCATAAATTTATTGAAGCAATTGGCGAAGCAACTTTTTATGGACCAAAAATAGACATTCAGATAAAAGATGTTTGGGACCGCGAAGATTCAATTGGTACTGTTCAGGTCGATTATTATTCAGCGCCGAGATTTAACCTCTATTATGTAGATAAAAAAGGTAAAGAACAATCGGTTATTATTATTCATCGGGCGATAATGGGCGCTTTTGAAAGATTTATGGCTTTTCTTTTAGAAAAAAGCTGCGGCGCTTTGCCTTTATGGTTATCCCCTATCCAAGTTGAAATTATTAATGTCGGCTCAGCCCACCGCCAATATGCCAACTTTATCAACCAACAACTAACAACTAACAACATCCGGACAAATTTAAGCGACGAAAACCTGACTGTTTCTAGGCGCATCCGCGACGCCGAAATCCAGAAAATTCCTTATATTCTGGTAGTCGGTGACAAAGAAGTGAAAAATAAAACTGTTAATGTCCGGCATCGCGGCCAACCCTCCTTCGCTCCCGCCGACGCGCCTCCTTCGCCGAAGCAACTTCGGCTGCGAAGGCCGAGCAAGGCTTTGGCGGGCAAGAAGGCTACGGCGGGCAAGGAAGGCTTGTCCACCGAAGCTAAAGCGAAGGTGGAAGAAATAAAAATTGATAAACTAATTGAAAAACTCCAAAAAGAAATCAAAGATAAAACTCTTTAATATTTTTCTTCTTTTTATATTTTTTTATATTTTTATATTTTTGAGCGCTATAGTTACCTATAGCGCTCTATCCTGATAGAGCACTCTAATGTGATAGAGCGCTTCAATGCATTGAAACGCTGTTATAGTTACCTATAACAGCGAACGGATGTAAAATAAAAAATGCCGCTCTGCGATGATTTGCGGGCGGCATGGAGACAGAAACTTTTATTTCAAAGAGCTAATAATAGTCTGTGGAGCGCGAGAGGAGGGGGAGTCCGGACGCAACAACAGCGTGGTCGACTCCCGGGCGTCCGTCAATACTCCTCTACTTCCGTCTCTGAGGCGCTTCCAATATCGTCCCTCTCTTGGGACGTCAATATTGTTGCCTGTTCTGCAGCACAGGCGCGAAACGCTCCTTCGATTTAGGAGGTTCTACCTCCCGGTTGCCGACGCTCCACCAGACTTTCAAAGCAAATCTGCTATAATTATAGCCATGCCAAAAAAATTGTCAACCCCAGCCAAAAGGCCAAAGATTATTGTTATTCTCGGCCCAACCGCCTCGGGAAAATCAGAATTGGCAGTAAAATTGGCGCAAAAATTCAACGGTGAAATTATCTCGGCTGATTCGCGGCAGGTTTATAAAGGACTAAACATCGGCAGCGGCAAAGTGCCAAATGAACTCGCTAATCTGTCGCGAATAAATCTCGTTAATCCTTCACGAATATTCGCGACATTAGCGAAGGATTCGCGAGATAATATTAGCGATTCATTCGCGAAACAATATATTTACAAAGGCATTCCCCATCATCTTTTGGATGTTGCTTCGCCGAAAAGAACTTTTACCATCGCTCAATATCAAAAATTAGCCAAAAAAGCTCTTCAAAAAATTTTAAAAAAAGGTAAAATCCCGATTATCTGCGGCGGCACGGGATTTTATATTGATGCCTTAATTTATGATTACAGATTTCCTGAAGTGGCGCCCCAGCCGAAATTAAGAAAACAATTGGAGAAAAAATCTGCCGAAGAACTTTTTAAACAACTCAAAAAATTAGACCCTGAAAGAGCAGCTAATATCGACCCTTATAACAAACGCCGACTAATCAGGGCGATTGAAACCACTAAAACCCTGGGAAAAATTCCGGGAATAAAAAAGGCTCTGCGTTATAATTTTTTGAAAATCGGCATCAGTATCCCTAAGGAAAGACTCAAAAATAGAATTTTCCGGCGCGTGGATAAAATGGTGAAACTTGGTTTCATTAATGAAACCAAGAAATTGTTAAAGAAATATTCTGCTGATTTGCCCGCTTTTGATGCTATCGGTTATCGGGAAATTATTGATTATCTCCAAGGTAAAATTTCCCTTCCGAGGGTAGTACCATTAATCAAAAAAAATACTTGGCAATATACTAAGCGACAAATGACCTGGTTTAAAAGAGACAAAGAAATTATTTGGGTAAAAAACTATCAAGAAGCTGTGATTTTGATTAAAAAATTTTTATCCGAATAAAATTTTTATTTCTTATTTTTTTCTCTTAATTCAAGTATTCTTTTCGATAGCTTCTCTCTTAGACGACTAAATATTTCATTGTGCTCTGACGGAGAAAGAATTTGTGCTTCTTTACTAACCTCAAATTTTTTCAATTCTTCATTGACTCGTCTCCTCTCGAATTCATTTAAGTGATAATAAGGGTCTTCAACCTCTTCTTTTTTTTGTTCTGTGACTTCACCAGTTTTACGTTCTGTAATTTTTACCTTATCTGGCTTAAATTCAATCAATGTTTCGCCATAAATATCTTCCCATAAATCCTTTTTTTCGAGGGCCGGCTCTGATTTTTCAGGCTTGAATCCTTCTGGTTTTATTTCTTTTTCGATAGTCATTTTTTTAACTGATTATTAAGTAATTTTTTAATTAATTCCGGGTTACCGCGACCTTTTGATTTCGCCATTGCCTGGCCGATTAAAAACTGCAAAGCGTTTTCTTTGCCTTTTTTATAATCCTCAACTGCTTTGGGGTTTTCTTTTATTGTTTCCCCAACTATTTGTTCTATTATAACATTATCTGAAATCTTTGTCAATCCTTTGTCTTGAATAATCTGACGTGGGTCAAGGCCGGTTAAAAACATTTCTTTTAGAATGTCTTTGGCAAGACGGCTGGAAATTTCTCCTTTACTGAGTAAAACAATTAAATCGGCAAAATTTTCCGGAGTAATGTTTAATTCTTTAACAGTGATTTTCTGTTCATTCATCAAGCCTTTAACATCACTGGAAAAATAGTTATAAAGTAATTGGTAATCTGGAATTGGCAATTTTGTTCGTAATTCAGATGCTGATTCTTCAAAATACTGGGCGAAATCACGCTCCTCGGCAAGAATTTCTGTTTGATTCGCTAAAAGGCCATATTCTTTAATAAATCGGGTTCTTTTTTGAACCGGCAATTCCGGAATGGAAATTTTTAACTCTTCAAGGTTAAATTTTGTTAAATCCAGCGGCGGCAGGTCCGGTTCGGGAAAATAGCGGTAATCATGGGCTTCTTCTTTAAAACGCTGGGAGACGGTTTTTTTATGAACATTATCCCAGCCGCGGGTTTCCTGCGAAACTTTGGCACCACGATTTAAAATTTCTGTTTGACGAGTGATTTCGTAGTTGATTGCTTCTTCCACGGCTTTAAATGAGTTAAGGTTTTTGATCTCAACTTTAGTGCCAAAGTTTTCGCCCAAATTTTCATCGAATAAAACCGAATTATTATCGAATAACGGATTTATTAAACGTTTATATTCTAATTTATCTCGACAGAAATTAACTATGATGCCCAAAGGAATATTTAATGATTTAATATAGCGAAGAGTTTGCCTAATATCTTCTTGAGTAATAAATTTGGAAGCTTTTACTTCTAAAAGAATTTTATTGTCTATAATAAAATCGGCAAAGAATTTACTTACTTCGAGATTCTCAAATTTTAATAAAATTTCTTTTTCTCGCTCATAAGAAATTTTTTCTCGCCTTAGAATTTCTTCAATAGCATCTTTATAATTTTTTTCTTTATAAATCGGACCTAATTTATTATGTATTTCAAATAATAATTTCATCAATTGATAACTTTCGTCTTTTAAAATTATTCGTTTTTCATTCGTTCCTATTCGTTCATTATTCGGGCGAAGCGTTCGTTTATCATTCGGGCGAATAGAAACATTTACCTCAATTCGCATTTCGCCTTTCTCCATATCGGCGTCGGAAATTTCCAGATAGCGTAAAATCAATTGTAATTCTTTGGCAAAAGCCACGGCCTCTTTGCCGCTTTTAATATCGGGTTCGGTCACTAATTCCATTAAGGGAATTCCGGCTCTATTAAAATCAACAAATGAAGCTAATCGCGAATCGCTTAGCGCAAATCGTTCATTGTTGCCGTCAACGCTTTGCGATTTGCTATTTGCGCTATGTAGTAATCTCCCAGTATCCTCTTCTAAATGGATTCTTGTAATCTTTACCCCATTCAACTCACCGCCTAAAACTAACGGCTTGTCGTACTGAGAGATTTGATAACCTTTTGGCAAATCCGGATAAAAATAATTTTTGCGGTCAAATTTGGAAATTTTGGGAATTTGACAATTCAAAGCCAAACCCAATTTTAGAACCGCTTCCACGGCTTTTTTATTAATGGTCGGAAGAGTTCCGGGGTGGCTAAGGCAAATCGGACAAATATTGATATTAGGATGTTTTTCATCCGGGTCATTAAGACAACCACAAAACATTTTGGTTTTGGTTTTGAGTTCAATGTGTATTTCTAAACCAATTGTGGGTTCGTAGTTCATATCAGTCGCCGCCAATTTTTGAGATAATGTGTATAATGTTTTTGAATTTTTTCTCTTGGTGTGGGTTTAATATTCAAACTTTTAAAAATTTCTAACATTTTTTGATAAAATTTTTCTTTGTCCTTGAGAGCGACCACTGCTTCAAGTTCAAAGATTCTGCCATAACCTTTACTATTGTCTAAATAAACCTTTAACCCGTTGAATTTCCAGACAAACCGTTTCCTAATCCATCTGACCACAATTGGCTTACCTAAAAATCCTAAAAATTTCTGAGCCGGGAGAAAATCTGATTTTTTAAGTTCAATTTCCAATTCTTCGCGATGTCGGTCATGAATCTTGCCGGATTTATGGACGAAATAAGAACGATTTTTCTCTAATCTTAAACGAGTCCTGCCGTCAGAATCAAAATAAACCGTTTCGTCTCTGTGGTGATTTAAAAATTTCGCTTTCTTGTCAAAAAATCTCTTGAGACGCAAAAAATCATTTTTGGAAATTAACGCCCTTACCTCAACCTCAATGTTTTTCATAATTCTAGCATAAAATAAAAAGGCTTTCTGATTTAATTTTAAACCAGAAAGCCTTTTGGGTCAAATTGAATTAATTTTTACTTCTTTTTCCTTTTATAATACCCACAATCTTCGAGTTCTGGACATTTACCATAAGTGATACACTGCGGTTCGGCCCACTTACCAAGAACCGGAAGTTTCTCTTTGATAATTTTTGCCATTTCTCGGGCTATCTTTCTAATCTCCCATTGGGCAGTCAAACAAGTTCTCTTACCAATGGAATGAATAGCATTCCAGCCATTGACATGAATTAGGGTGTAAATGCTTAACGAATGCGGAATAACACCGATGGCTTCTGATTCAGGAATCCCCTCTTCCTCAACCAGCTTCACGTAAAGATTTATCATTTTTTTATGCTGTTTTTTGTAAGCAGGATAAAAATTAGATTTTTTTATCGAGGGAGGGGCAGCCATTCTATTTCCGCCAACAAGAGCTCTTTCAGCTGCGTCATAAATTGACTCCAGGGTGTGATTCCAGGTTCTCTGTCTGATTGCTTGGTGGAGGCAAGCAAGAGACATAAAAACAAGAAATTCAAAGTGAATGTGCTTAAGATTGGCTAAATCTGTTTCATTCCTCTCCTTAACGGCGTTTTCTATTGTCTTTTTAATAGTAGGTAGGAAGGAAAGACAGTCACTGTGCTCAACCAAAGAAACATTTTTTGCCGTACCATACATCTCATTCATCTCATTTACGAAAGCTAACTCATCCAGCATCTTATTGCGAGGACCGTAAAGCTGGGCTGAAGGATACCAGGCCAGAGCTTCGTAGTTAAAACCGAAATCTTCAAATAATGAAGGTGCTTTTTCTTTGGCCTGAGAAATCATTTCATTAACTACCTCCTTCACTATTGAAGGAATTTCTTCTCGCTGAGACATTTGCCACAGGTGGCATAATTCTCGAGCATCGCCCCCGGTCTGGATATTAGTTTTGGTGTAGAGCGGTAAAAGAAATCGGGCATCTTCTCCTGGTATTCCAAATTGAACCATCTTTTCGTATAGCTCAAAACTGGAGAGTAATACTTTTTTCGCTTCTTCAGCAAGCTTTGAATGTCTTATTGCCCCAGGGAGATAAAAACCCCTACTTGCCTTAGCTCTTCTTAATGATTGTTGAAGATGGGCTAAGTATTCGGGCAAACAAAGCTGAAAAGTAGCTGCCCTGGGGAGATCTTCAATACTGAAAATAAAATAATTTTGATCTCCTACCGAGCCATGACCTCTACCAAAACTGTTTTTCAACGTTCCTCTTTCTCTTTTTAATCTTTGCTCTTCGGGAAGATTTAATAATTCCTCCGCAAGTTGAACTGAAGATTTTTCCTCAAAACAAGCAAGAGCTCCAGCTACAGAAATGGTTTGGGAATTTTCTGTCATTCCCAAAAGAGTAACTTTAAAATCTGTCATTTTATTCACCCCCTTTCATTAATAAATTTTATAATCTTCCATATTAAACTCTTAACCTGCTAAAATAATAATAACCAATAATTAATAATTTGTCAATTTTTCAATAAAAAGGGCGGCTTCTGCCGCCTTAACTAGCTAATTAGAAAACCAATAAACTAAAATTTTAGATTTTTTGTATTATTTTGCGAAGTTCTTTATAAAAATTTTGCTTTGAGCCGTCGTTTTTTATTTTATAATCAGCTTTTTTGCCTATTTTCGGAATTAAAATTTCACTTGCCGCTTTTTCCATTTTTAAAAATTTTTGGTAAGAAACTTTGTCGTCTTTTTTCTCTCCCCTATTTTGTATTCTTTGCCATCTCATTTTGGGGTCGGCGGTAATATAAACTATTTTGCCTCCTCAAAAGCTCTAATCCCGTTTAATTAGTTATAACCTTCTTTAATATTTAAATCAGTTCCGAATTGACGCTGGTCGTCAATTATATCTTTTTCCTGCCAATCTTTAACCAAATCTTCCACATTAAATACGATTATATCATTCTTATTGTCGGTACAAACAATTCTTTTAATTCCGCAGTTAACAATCATTTTTTTGCAGATAAAACAAGGGAAACTATCTCTTGGTTTATTGTCTTTCGGGTTGTCAAAAGAAATATAAATATCTGCTCCCAAAAGAGAAACTCCGGCTCTGGCCGCATTAATTATTGCATTCATTTCGGCATGAACCGACCGGCACATTTCATACTGTTTGCCATGGGGGATTTTTAATTTATCTCTCAAACATTCCCCTCTTTCAAAACAATCTTTTGTTTTTCTGGGAGCACCAATATAACCCGTAGCAATAATTTGGTCGTCTCTCACAATAATTGCTCCTCCTCTATTACGAAAACAAGTAGATCTCAAGCCAACCTGCTTGGCTATTTTTAAGTAATATTCGTCTTTAGATGGACGCATGAAATAAAATCCTAAATCCTAAATTCTAAATCCTAAACCAACTAATTAACTAGAAAACTAATTAACTATTTCTATTCCCATGCTTCTCGCTGTTCCTTTCCCGATTTTGTTCAAATCTTTAATTTGATTACAAAATCGAGGACCTCGCCGAAGCAAAGCGAAGGCGGGCAACATTTAATCTGTTACCTCAATTCCCATACTCCTAGCTGTACCTTCTATAATTCTTTCTGCCGCTTCAATATCATCGGTGTTTAAATCAATTATTTTCTTTTCAGCGATTTTTCGGAGGTCGTTGCGGCTGATTTTGCCAACTTTATTTTTGAAGGGGTCGCCAGAACCTTTTTCAATGCCAGCTGCTTTTCGCAGTAAATCTGAAGTCGGCGGAGTTTTCAATTTAAAATCAAAAGTCCGGTCTTCGTAAATAGTGATTTCCGCCGGAATAATGTCGCCAGCCATATCTTTAGTGGCTTCATTAAATTGCTGGCAGAACTGGGCGATATTAACGCCGTGCTGACCCAGGGCCGGACCAACCGGCGGCGCCGGATTGGCAGCGCCAGCAGGAATTTGAAGTTTAATGATGGTTTTAATTGCTTTCATAATAATTAGAAATTAGAATCTAGAAAATAGAATCTAGAATTACATTATTCTATTTTCTACTTTCTATTTTCTATTTTCTTAAATTATATTTTCTGTACTTGTAAAGAATCTAATTCTACCGCTGTCTCTCTTCCAAATATAGGCACCATTACTTTGATTTTGCCGTGCTCTTCGTCAATGGCCGAAACTTTTCCTTCGTAGTCCTTGAAAGGTCCGTCAATAATTTTAACTGTTTCAGCTACCCGAAATTCAACTTTAAATCTGGTCTCCTCACCTTTCATCCGACCCATTAAGGCCTCAATTTCTTCTTTGGAAAGCGGGGTCGGCTCAGTGGAGTCGGCGCCGACAAAACCGGTTACTCGAGGAGTATTTCTGACCGCATACCAAGAATCTTCAGTCATAATCATATCAACCAAAACATAGCCGGGATAAATTTTTTCTTCCACCGTCTTACGCTTGCCATTTTTTATTTTGATTTTTTTCTCTTTAGGAACCAAAACATTGAAAATTTTGTCATGCATTTCCAAAGAGTCAACCCTCTGACGCAAATAGCGAGCCACGGCATCTTCATAGCCGGAATAAGTATGAACCGCATACCAATGTCTTTCTCCTTTTTTCTTAATGTCTTTCGGGGTGGATGCAGGTGATTTTTTCTCTTTTGTTTGTTCCATAAAAATAATTATTAACACAGATTAATACTGATATAACTGATTAATACGGATAATTATCAGTATAAATCAGCAAAAATCCGTATAAATTCGTGTCATTTCATATTAAAAATTTGTCCAACAAATATGTAAATCCCAAATCCAAAATACCCAAAAAAATTGCTACACCGATAGACAGAATAATAACAACTAATGTCAAACGAACAGTCTCTTGACGAGTCGGCCAATTCACCCGGCGAAACTCTAAATATGATTCTTTGATGTAGAATTTGAGTTTATTAAACATTAGGGTTTAGGGTTTAGGGTTTAGGGTTTAGGGTTATTCACTAACCGCTAAACGCTAACCGCTATTCCCTATCTTAAATATCCAAGTTTTTCACCATTGTTGCCTGACTTTGAATAAAATGTTTTCTGGGTTCCACGGCTTCTCCCATTAAAATATCAAATAATCTTTCCGCTTCCTGAGCATCTTCAATAGTGACCTGTTTTAAAATTCTCTTTTGGCTGTCCATCGTGGTTTCCCAAAGTTGTTCGGGATTCATCTCGCCTAAACCTTTATAGCGCTGAATATTAATTGGCGCGGACTGACGCGGAATTTTCTGCGTAGTTCCGCGTTCTGTTCTGCGTAGTTCTGCGATTATCTTATCCTTTTCTGCATCATTATACGCATATTTTATTTCTTTTCCAGCCTGGATTCGGTAAAGCGGCGGCTGGGCAATATAAAGATGGCCGTTTTCAATTATCTTGATAAAGTACCGGTAAAAAAGGGTAAGCAGCAGTGTCCGAATGTGGGCCCCGTCGACATCTGCATCAGTGGCAATAATAATTTTATGGTATCTGATTTTAGAAATATCAAATTCATCGCCAATCGCCGTACCAATAGCCATGACCAAGGCGCGAATCTCTTTGTTTAAAAGCATTTTATCAACCCGGGCTTTTTCTACATTTAAAATTTTTCCCCGCAAAGGCAAAATTGCCTGAAACCGGCGGTCACGGCTGCTTTTCATCGAACCGCCAGCGCTGTCGCCTTCGCAGATAAATAACTCCGATTCTTCAGGGTCGCGGCTCGAGCAGTCGGCTAATTTTCCCGGCAAAGTCATCCCCTCTAAAACGCCTTTTCTTAAAACGGTTTCTTTGGCGGCTTTGGCGGCTTTTCGGGCTTTAGCAGTTAAAAGACATTTTTCAATAATTGCCCTGGCTTCGCTGGAGTTTTTCTCTAAAAATTCCTTCAGGGCCTCGGAAACCACGGCTTCAACTGCGGTCCGGGCTGGCGGATTGCCTAAACGGGCTTTGGTCTGACCTTCAAACTGAGGTTCCCGAAGTTTAACCGAGACAATCGCCATTAATCCTTCCCGGACATCATCGCCAATTAAATTTTCATCGGAATTCTTGAGATAGTCACTGGCCCGGGCATAGTCATTTAGGGTTCTGGTTAAAGCACTGCGAAAGCCGGTTAAATGCATGCCGCCGTCTGGCGTATAGATATTATTGGCAAAACTTAATTCTTGAGTTTCAATTTCCTGGTTATAGACAAAGGCGGCTTCTACTTCGATGTTTTCATAGGTCTTATGAGTGTAAAAAATTTCATCCTGAATCGGCTGATTAAAGCGGTTAAGATAGCGGATAAAAGCCAAAAGCCCGCCTTCAAAACAAAAAGCATAATAAAATGGCACCGGCGATCGATAATCAATCACTTCAATTTTAATTCCTTTGGTCAAAAAGGCCTGCTGCCGAAGATGGTCTAAAATTCTTTTTCGGTCAAACTCAATTTTGGAAAAAATTTCCGAATCCGGCTGGAAAATAACTTTGGTGCCGGTATTTTCACACTTTCCTTCTTTTCTAACTTTATACTTCGGTTCGCCTTTTTGATATTCCTGAGAATAAAGATTAGCGTCGCGACAAACTTCAGCCCGCATCCATTTAGAGAGAGCATTAACCACTGAGACACCGACCCCGTGAAGTCCACCAGCAATTTTATAAGATTCGCCGCCAAATTTTCCACCAGCGTGCAAGGTGCACATTACTGTTTCCAAAGCTGATTTTTTGGTTTGGGGATGGATGTCAACCGGAATGCCCCGGCCATCATCGGTTACTGCTACTTTATTGTCTTTTAGTAATTCAACCTTAATATTTTTAGCATAACCAGCTAGGCTTTCATCTAAACAATTGTCGCACACTTCCCAAACAAGATGATGTAAACCATCTAACCCGGTTGAACCAATGTACATAGCTGGCCGCCTTCGGACCGGCTCCAAACCTTCCAAAACATAAATATCCTTAGCTTCATAGGAAGCCGAGGCTTTATTATTGAAATTTTCGCTAATTTCGGTTATAATCGGCTCTTTTTTAGCTTTAGCAGTTTTTTTAGTAGTTTTTTTAGACATTTTCATATAAATATCAGCGTTTATCCGCGTCCATTTTTCCGCGTTTTTCCACTTCTACTGTAAAAGAAAATACCCGCTTCTGGGTATCTTAATTGTATCAAAAATTTATTTAAAAAACAAGGGAAATTCTCGCATATTATTTGATAGGATTAAATCTCCGTGATATACTTTCAAAACATGCAGGAACATTCTGACCAACAACTTATAACTGATTATTTGGCGGGCGACGAACATTCGTTTGAACTTCTGATTGAGCGATATTTTAAACCTATTTACGGCTTTATATACAGATTTGTAGACAACGCAAACACGCACGATGCTGAAGATGTCACGCAAGATGTTTTTGTTAAAGTATGGCGGCATATTAAGCGGTTTGACCGGAAGAAGAGTTTCAAAACTTGGATTTTCAGTATCGCTAAAAACGCGGCTATCGACTTTCTTAAAAAGAAAAAGACCATAGTATTTTCTGAATTTGAAAATGAAGACGGCGAAAATACCATTATGGAAACACTTCTTGATTCCTCGCCGCTCCCAAGTGAACTTCTTGAGCGCAGCGATTTAAAAGGGATGCTCGCTAAAGCTATGGAAAAACTTTCGTCTAAATATCGCATGGTGCTTTTTCTCCGCTATAATGACCATTTCACCTTTCGTGAAATCAGCGAATCGCTTAATGAGCCGCTTGATACGGTAAAAAGCCAGCATCGCCGAGCGCTTATTATGCTAAGAAAATTGCTTACGGGATAAAGGTCGATTTAATTATTAAACAATAATTAGGAAATAAAAAATATGACAAACAATAAAGCTTTGTATATCATTATTATTGTTTTGATTGTAATTGTTGTTGGCGCTGGACTATTTTTCTTTTTCAGCAATAAGAGCGCGCAAAAAGAAACTGGAGTCGGCCAGCCAACAACTACCCCGCTGTCAACCGCAGCGCAGACGCCTACTGCTGAAGCGCCAACATCTACTGCCGATAAAGAAATAGTTGATTGCAGTAAAACTAACGATCCTTCATGCTTCTTAGACAGAATGAATCAATGTTTACCGGTAACTACTAAAATGACAGGGTCAGATGGAAAAACAAACATTGAGATAACTATTCTAGGAGTGGAAAATGAAACTTGTCATTTTCAAAGAAAGATAAACAATGTTTTAAATCTTAATTGTTTTTTTCCAAAAGGGACTTTGAATATGGATACTCTTGACCAAACTTTTGGGAATGATAAAGGCCTGCAAAAAGTGGTTGATGATGCGTGTAAGTTTCCGACAGGAAACTCTGGGTGGTAACCAAAGAAATGTTTGAAATCGTCCCCCCAGTAGTACAACCTTCTGTTGACTACGGGGTAAACTTTCCGCTTCCGCTTCTTGTAATTTTTCTGAATTTTTGATAATCTAATTTTAGAAGTTTAAAAAAGAAAGGGGTGAGTAAGATGGAAAGACAGGTTATTTTTGAGAAAGTGAAGGAAATTATTATTGAACAACTGGAAGTGAGGGAAAACCAGGTAATTCCCGAGGCGAAATTCGTGGATGACCTAGGAGCGGATTCTCTCGACATTGTAGAAATAGTTATGAACATTGAGGATCAGTTTAAAGTCGAAATTCCGGATGATGACCTCGAGGGGTTGACCACTGTTCAAGACGTCGTGGATTATATCCAGCGTTATATCCAGCGTCGTCTAAAAGAAAAGACGGAAAATGAGAGATTATATCCTACCTACTCTATCTAAGTGCTGGCCCAAATAATGCCAGCCCAAAAGCGCCAGCCCTGCGGTTAGCAGAGAGCTGGCCTTTTTTTAGATAATTAAAAATGGTATAATTAAATATAAATAGCATGGACTTAAAAACAAAAGCAATTAATTTACACCGACGTTATCAGGGAAAATTAAAAGTTGCCAGTAAAATTCCTTTGCGAAATTTAAAAGACCTTTCGCTAGTTTATACTCCGGGAGTAGGGGCAGTTAGTTCGCTTATTGCCAAAAACAAAAAATTGGTCAGGGATTTAACCTTTAAAAGAAACAGCGTGGCTGTTGTTTCTGACGGTTCGGCGGTTTTGGGATTGGGTAATATTGGACCCGAAGGAGCGTTGCCTGTAATGGAAGGTAAAGCGGTTATTTTTAAAGAATTTGCCGATATTGACGCTATTCCTTTAGTTTTAAACACTCAGGATTCGGAAAAAATCATTGAAATCGTAAAAGCGATTAGCCCGACTTTCGGTGGCATTAATTTAGAAGACATTTCCAGCCCTCGCTGTTTTGAAATTGAAGAGCGACTAAAAAAAGAACTTGATATTCCGGTGATGCACGACGACCAGCACGGCACTGCCATTGTGGTTTTGGCTGCTTTGATAAATGCCGCAAAAGTTGTCAAAAAGAAATTAACCGAGCTTAAAATTGTCATCAGCGGTGCTGGGCCAGCTGGAACAGCGACCGCAAAATTACTGCTCAAAGCCGGGATGAGAAATATTACAGTGGTTGATAGCAAGGGAATTATTTCTGTAAAGCGCCGAGACCTTTTGCCTTATAAAAAAGAATTAGCCAGAATCACTAATCCGGAAGAATTAACCGGGGCCGATGTTTTTATTGGTTTGTCCCGGCCAAATATTCTTAAACCCATTCACATTAAAAAAATGGCAAAATCAGCAATTGTCTTTGCTATGGCTAATCCGGTTCCGGAAATTATGCCCGATATTGCCAAAAAAGCCGGCGCCGCGGTTGTGGCTACTGGTCGAAGCGATTTTCCCAATCAAATTAACAATGCTTTAGTCTTTCCCGGAATATTTCGCGGCGCTTTAGATAATCAAGTGCGTCAAATCACTGATAAAATGAAAATTAGGGCGGCTTATGCTATCGCTGGTCTTATTAAAAAACCGAATTCTAGACATATCATCCCTTCAATATTTGACAAACGGCTTGTAAAAACCGTGGCTAAGGCAATTTATTAAAATGTTTTCCCGCACTAAAAACATTAAACTTTCGCCAATTAAGCAGATGGAGCTTTTGGCTTCCAAAATTCCTGATGTGGTTTCTTTGGCTCAAGGCATTCCTTCTTTTGATACTCCGGAAATAATCAAAAAAGCGGCAATTAAAGCTTTAGATAGGGGAGTGGTAGCAAAATATTCTTTAACTTACGGCTTGCCGGAACTTCGGGAAACCATTGAGCAGAAATTGTCTGAGGAGAATATGTATTATGATTTTGAAAAAGAAATTATTGCCACGGCCGGTTCTATTGAAGCCATCACCGCGGCTCTCATCGCAATAATTGAATCTTACGAAGCTAAGCTTCGTAAGAGTAAGATTAAAAATGAGGTGATTTTGTTTTCGCCGAGTTATGCTTCTTATCCTGAAGCAGTGAAAGTTGCCGGCGGCCAGCCGGTTTTTGTCAATTTAATAGAACGCGGAAATTGGCGGATTGATTTTAAAAATTTAGCCAAAAAAGTCACTAATCGGACAGCGGCAATTATAATCTGTAATCCCAATAACCCGACCGGGACAATTTTCCCAAAAGAGGATTTATTGAAAATCGCCGAATTGGCTTGGAAAAGAAAGATTTTTATCATCTGCGATGAGGTTTATAAAGATTTCATTTATGACTCCGCCTTCCTGTCTGACGGAACCGGCCGTCCGTCCGCTCCTGCGGCGGACGGCGGCCTTGACTCTCGCGCTGCCGACTCCTCGCTATCGCTCGGAGACCAAGCTCGGCAGCGCTCCGAGACATTTCGCACGACAGGAAGACAGAGTCCTTCTTTCAGTGGACGATTTTTTTCGCTGGCGCAGATTCCGGAATTGCGGAAAAGAGTAATCAGGGTTTTCAGTTTATCCAAGGCCTATGCCATGACTGGCTGGCGAATAGGATTTTTGCACAGCGATGAGGAAAATGTTTCGGAAATTGTAAAAGTCCATGATTCATTGGTAACCTGTAGCCCAGTCATTTCTCAATACGCAGCCATGGCGGCCTTAGATTTTGCCGACAAAGAAATAGAGGAATTCCGCCAAAAATATCAGGCACGCCGTGATTTAATCTGTCAGTACTTGGATGATTTATCCGATTTCTTTTCGTATCAAAAACCGGATGGCTCCTATTTTGTTTTTCCTAGGATAACACGGATAAACACGAATAGGAACACAGATAAACACGAATGTATCAGTGTAAATCCGTTTTCTAATCTGTGTAGATCCGTGTCGTGGCGATTTGCCATAGATTTATTAAATAAAGCTCATGTGGCAGTAGTGCCGGGGCTGGCTTTTGGTCCGTCTGGCGAAGGCCATATCAGAATGTCTTTTGGCCGAAGCGAAAAAGATATTAATGAAGCAATGGAAAGAATTAAAAAATTTCTAATTCCTAATGTCTAATTTTTAATTACAATGACGGGATTCTTTAAAAAAATTGTTCAATTTATACTGAAGTGGTTTGCCAAAGTTTATCTCTGGCGGATAAAGCCCCATATAATAGTTATTGCCGGCACCACTGGCCGGCATTGGATAAAAGAAGCAGTCAGAGATGCCCTAAAAGAGAAAAATTTTCCGGTTCGGGTGAATAAAAAAAATTTTAATGCCGAAATCGGTCTACCGCTTTCAATTTTGGATTTGCCTTCAGGTGAAGGAAGTTTTTTGGGCTGGCTCAAAATTCTTTATCAGGCGGCTAAAACAGCTTTTCGTTCTAAGGCGCCAATGCTGAAAGAATTTTTAGTTTTGGAAATGGCCATTGATCGGCCAGAAGGAATTAGTTATTTGTTAAGCATTGTTAAACCGCAAACTTTAATTTTGACTACCATAACGATGATTTATGCCGAGAACTTTGAAAATTTGGATGAAATTGCTTTGGAATATAAAAAATTAATTAAGTCCTTGCCCTGGAACGGTCTGGCAATTTTAAATTTTGACGATGAAAGAGTAAAAAATTTTGCTGAATTCTCTGATAAGAGAGTAATTAGTTATGGTTTTTTAAAAGAAGCTGATTTTCAAGTTAAAAATGTTAGAAAAGTTTCAGACGGTCAGGAAATTACAGTCAGTGTCAATCAGCGCACTCATCAGCGTCAATCTGCTTCTATTAAAATAAATCGTTTTGGCAATCATCATATTTACGCTGCCTTAGTAAAAGAGATAATTAAAGAAAGTTTTAAAATATCAGCTCCGGATTTTTTCAGACAAATTCGGGGATAAATCTTTCATCTCATTGTGACTTGCCTTATTTTGTTTTTCGATTAAAATAATAGACGATGACCTCACCCGTCCAAGAAATTAAAGATCGCTTGGATATTGTGGATTTTATCCGCTCCTACATTCCGCTTCTGCCAGCTGGCAAAAATTTTAAGGCGCTTTGCCCTTTTCACAAGGAAAAAACGCCTTCTTTTATGGTTTCTCCGGAAAGACAGATGTGGCATTGTTTTGGCGCCTGCAATGAAGGCGGCGATATCTTCAAGTTTCTGATGAAATATGAAAACCTGGAATTTTATGAGGCCTTGAAAATTTTAGCGGAGAAAGCCGGAATAGAACTGAAGAAAATCAGTCCGGCCGAACATAAACAATTCGGAATTCTTTATGATATCAACCAGTCAGCTAAAGATTTTTTTAAAAAACAATTGGAACAATCGGCTGAAGTTTTAAATTATCTTTTAGGCCGCGGTCTTAAAAAAGAAACCATTGAAGAATTTGAGTTGGGATTGTCTTCGCGAGAATTTGACAGTTTAACCCGTTATTTAATCAATCTCGGTTATGACATTAAAGATGTTGAAAGAGCTGGTTTGAATTATAAAACCGAACGCGGAAGTTATGTTGATAGATTTAGGGGTCGGATAACTTTTCCTATATATAATTATTTCGGCAAAGTGGTCGGATTTTCCGGAAGAATTCTTCCCCAGACGCAGAACTACGCGGACTTCGTCCGCCGAAGCGGACTTCGTCCGCCGAAGGCGGAACAAGACGTAGAACTACGCGGAAATAATCAGCGTCAATCAGCGTTTACGCCGGCAAAATACATCAATAGTCCGGAAACCCTAATTTTTAATAAATCAAAACTTTTATACGGCTTTCATAAAACCAAAGACAACATTCGCCAGCAGAAATCGGCAATCTTAGTGGAGGGACAGATGGATTTTTTGATGGTTTATCAGGATGGAATTCAAAATGCGGTCGCTACCTCGGGCACGGCTCTAACCGCTGACCACTTGAAGACGCTCCGGCGGCTGACCGACCAATTAATTTTATATTTTGACAATGATGAGGCCGGATTTAATGCGGCTGAACGGGCGATTGATTTGGCGGGCGCTTCCGATTTTAATATCAAAATTTTAGTTCTTAAAGATTTTAAAGACCCGGCGGAAATAGTTCAGAAATCCCCGGGGGCCCTGGCCGGTCTTATGGATAAGACCAAACCAGCAATGGAATTTTATTTCGAACGTTATTTAGACGCGGAACTACGCGGAAAACAGACGCGAAACTACGCGGAAAACATTGGAGAATTTAAAAAGAATATCCGGATTGTTTTGGCAAAAATTAAAAACTTAGTTAGCGCCGTAGAGCGCAACTATTGGCTCAAAGAACTTTCTTTGCGAACAAAAATTGAAGAAAAAGCCCTAGCCGAAGAAATGACCCAGCTTAAGACGCTGAACTACGCGGAAAAAAACGCGGAACTACGCGGAAATAGTCTGCGTCAGTCCGCGTTCAGTCGACGAGAACTAATTAGCCAAAGATTGATTAGTTTAGCAAATATTAAGGAAGAACTTCAAGCGCAAATCAATGAATATTCAAATTATTTACCGATGGATTACTTGATGATTTTTAAAAACAGGACTGAGGATGTAAAATTAGAAGATGAGCGTTTGATTAATTTGTTAAATTTAATTAATTTACGTTCTTCTTTTGAATCTTCTATTCTTGGTGAAGAAAAAATAGAAGAAGAATTTCAAGAATTGCTTCGCCAGCTTAAAATAGAATATTTGAAAGAGAAAAGACAAGGGTTAATTGGTTTAGTAAAGGAGGCGGAAGAAACGGGTGATGAAACAAAAGTCAGTTCGGTATTAAAAGAATTTAATGAGGTTTCAAAATCAATCCAAAATGCTTAGAAAACATAAAATTAAAAAAACTAAATCCGAAAAGAGACGGGTAAAACATCAGCCCAGGCGGAAAAAGACCGGAAGAATCAGAAAACGAATTGACCTCAATAAGCGTCATTGGCGACCCAAAGCCGCTTCCAAAAAATTCAAGTTTGACGAATCATTAATTGAAGAATTAATCAGGATTGGTCGGCCCCGAAGATTTGTGACTGACACCGAAATTCTTTCCCGCCTTCCTCACATTGAAGATGATGTGCTCTTCTTAGAGGAACTCTATGACCGTTTAGAAAAAGCTAACATTAAAGTTATTGAAACCAGCCAATTAATAGAAGTTGAAGACGAATCCGAGATTAGCGAAAAAGAGTTAAAACAGGCAACTAAAATTGAGGAAATTAGCCTGCCGGATGCGGTCCAGATGTATCTTAAAGAAATCGGCAAAACTCCGCTTTTAACCGGTGAACAGGAGCGAGATTTAGCCAAAAGGGCTGAAAAAGGCGATGAGGAAGCTCGCCAACACCTCATTCGGGCAAATTTGCGATTAGTAGTTTCCATTGCCAAGCGCTATGTTTATCGTACTCCCAACTTAAATATTTTGGACTTAATTCAGGAAGGAAATATCGGGCTTTCTAGAGCGGTTGATAAATTTGATTATCGCCGAGGATTTAAATTTTCCACCTATGCCACTTGGTGGATTAGACAGGCAATAACTAGAGCTTTGGCTGATCAGTCCCGGACCATCAGAATTCCGGTTCATATGGTGGAAACCATTTCAAAATATACTCAAACCAAAAGAAAATTGGCCCAGGAATTAGGCCGCGAACCATTGGCCGAAGAAATCGCTATTGAGATAGGAACCACAGTGGATAAAGTTCGTCATATTCAAAAGATTTCCCAGGAAGTCCTTTCTTTGGAAACGCCAGTCGGCGAAGAAGATGAGGATTCTATTTTATCAGAATTTATCCGAGATGAAAAAAGCTTAACGCCGGCTCAATTGGCTGCCCAATCATTGTTGAGAAACAAAATAAAAGAAATTTTAGTTGATTTAACCCCACGAGAGCAGGAAATCTTGAAGTTGCGTTTTGGTTTGGAAGACGGCATCACTCACACCCTGGAAGAAGTGGGAAAGAGATTCGGCGTCACTCGCGAGAGAATCCGTCAAATTGAAGCCAAGACCTTAACGAAAATAAAAGCCCATCAAAAAGCAGGGGCTTTGGAAGAGTACTAATGACAATTCCTAATTCCTAATTTCCAATTTCTTTGGTATAATTTAATAAAGGTCAAAAAATAATTAGATATGAGTAAAATAAATATGAGTAAAATAGTAGCTTTAATATCGCTAATAGCGATTATTTATTGGGCGGTTGCTTTTCCGGTATCAGCTCAAGAGGAGACTCAGCCAACAGGGGAAATCACCACTAAGGACCTCGGAGTAGAAAATCCAGGCATTCTTCCCAGCAGCCCGTTCTATTTTCTTAAAGAGTGGCGAAGAGGAATAAAAAAGATATTTACTTTTGACCCGGTGAAAAAGGCAGAGTTGGAATTAGAGGAAGCCAATGAAAGGGCGGCTGAGATTAAAAAACTGGAAGAAATTGCTCCTTCTAATATTGAAGCTATCACTAAAGCAGCAGCTAATTATCAAAGAAATGTTGAGCGGCTTAAGAATCGCTTGGAGGGGTTAAAAGAAACTAGTCAAAATCCCAATGTTGATAAACTTTTGGATAAATTAGTAGAGCGTTCATTACAGCACCAGCAACTTTTTGACAATTTGAAACTGAAGTTTGAGGAAAAGGCAGAATTAAAGGAACAGTTAAAAGCCGGTCAAGAAAAAATTGACGAAATAATTACGAAAATTCCGGAAAAATTTGAGAACATAGAGGCCTTTGGTCAGCGGTTAAAAAAGGCGGTTGAAAATCAAACAAAGAGCGAACTTGAGGCAATAGAAATAATTGATAAAATAAAAGAAAAGTTACCCGAGGTTCAACAAGAAAAAATTCGGGAACTTGAAAAGGAATTAAAGCCGCCAATCAAAGAGAAAATTCAGAAAATAAAAGAGGAGATTTTTTGTATTCAGGTCATTACTCCCGCTATTTCGCCAGAGGGCGCCTGCCAAGAATTTCCCACTCCTTGCGATGTGCCTCTGGGTTGGAAAAAAGTTGAAAAATGTCCAATCCAGTACTGAGTAATGAGTAATGAATAATGGGTAATGAGTATAAAACTCAGAACTCATAAACTCATCACTCGTAACTTTTAAGTGTCTTCTGAGGAAATTCGTGAATCATTTTTAAAGTTTTTTGAAGTAAAAGGACACAAAATTGTTCCTTCTTCATCTTTAATTCCTGATGACCCATCGGTGCTTTTAACTACGGCCGGAATGCAGCAATTTAAAAGGTATTATACGGGCGAGCTTAATGCCTTGGTTGATTTCGGTTCTCAGAGAACCGCTTCCTGCCAGAAATGTTTTCGCACCAGCGACCTTGAAGAAATCGGCGATAAAATCCATCTTACCTTCCTTGAAATGCTCGGCAATTTTTCTTTTGGACCGGTTGGCACTGATAATCCCGAAGATTTTAGTACTAATGGCTATTTTAAACGTTCCGCGATTCATTGGGCTTATGAATTTATGACGGGAATTCTGGAGATTCCGGCCCAGCGGATTAGAGTTTCTGTTTTTGGAGGTGATAACGAAGTGCCTTTTGATGAGGTTTCCTATAAAATTTGGCATGAAGAAATTGGCATACTAGAAGACAAAATAATGATGGGTAATCGCGCCGATAATTTCTGGGGACCGACCGGCGACGAAGGACCATGCGGACCCAACACCGAAATATACGTTGACGGAGTGGAAGTCTGGAATCTGGTTTTCAACGAATACTATCAGACGCGGAACGCACGCGGATCAGATCAGCGAGTGATCCGCGGATCCCTCGCGGATCAGCGTGAGTCCGCGTTAATCAAACTGGATAATCCGGGCGTTGACACCGGCATGGGTTTCGAAAGGTTAATAGCAGTGCTTCAGGGTGTGGACAATGTTTTTGAAACCGATATTTTTAGGGATTTGGTTTCTAAAATCAACGAGCTTGCGCCTAACTTAGATGACAGGACGGTGAGGATAATTGCCGACCATCTTCGCGCTTCAATATTTTTAATTGCTGAAGGCATTCGACCTTCCAATAAAGAAACCGGTTATATTTTACGCCGATTGCTTCGCCGGATTCTGGCTTATGCGGTTAAATATGATATTCATGCCGACCTTTTCCCGGCTAGTGTGGAAATTATTAAAGAAAAATTTGGCGATATTTATCTCGAAGTCAAAGAAGCCGAGATAATCCTGGAGGTTTTGGAAAATGAAAAACAGAAATTTCAAGAAGCGATTGGTCGGGGGATTAAAGAAATAGAAAAATATTCAGAAATTACCGGCAAAGAAGCTTTCTATCTTTATGAAAGTTTTGGCTTGCCTTTTGAATTAATCAAAGAATTGGCGCCGAAAGAAGTAGTGAAGAATTTATCAAAAAAAGATTTTGACAAGGAATTTGAAAAACACCAGGAAATTTCCCGAGCCGGCGTTGAAAAAAAATTCGGGGGTCATGGAATAGAAGATATCAAAAATCAAAAAGCAAAAAGCAAAATGACAAAACTTCATACCGCTACTCATTTACTTCATTTCGCTTTGCGAGAAGTTTTGGGAGAAGAAATAAAACAGATGGGTTCGGATATCAATCCTGAACGTCTCCGTTTTGACTTTTCCTTTAATCGAAAAATTACATCTCAAGAGATTCAGAAAGTGGAAGATTTGGTCAATCAAAAAATTAAAGAAGATTTATCGGTTTATTTTAAAGAAATGCCCAAGCTAGAAGCGGAAAAGACCGGCGCTCTTCATTTTTTTAAGGAAAAATACCCGGAAATTGTCAAAGTTTACTTTATAGGACCTGTAAGCGCCGAGTTTTGCGCTGGGCCTCACGTAGAGAAAACCTCAGAAATAGGCGGATTTAAAATACTTAAAGAGGAAGCATTGGGCACGGGAATAAGAAGAATTAGGGCTACTATATGTTAAATTGTATTTTCTTTTAGTTTCTGATAAAATTTTTATAATGGCAAAAAATCCTAAAAAAATAAGAAAGAAAATGCTGGATATTACTCGGCCGGTTCCTCTTCAGTCCAAAGTCAAAAAATCTGAGTCAAAGAAGATCGAAGAAGAATTTAAAAAATTAGATAAAAAAATTGAGAATTTTGAAGAAAAAGAAGAAAAGCAGTTCAAACATGAGGAAAAGGGGAGGAAGGAGAGGAAGTTTATAACCTACGCCTTATTAGGGGTACTATTGGTGTTATTGGGAACAGCCGTTTATCTGGCGATTGAATTTTTACCGAAAGCAGAAATTAAGATTATTACCGAAAAATCTGAGTGGAATTATGTTGATTCGGTAATGGCCGACAAAAACCTTACTAAAATTGACACTGCTCAAAAGCAAGTACCAGCCGAAATTTTCTCCGTCAGAAAAAATTTCAATTTTTCTTTCCCGGCAACTGACAAAAAATTAGTTGAACAAAAAGCCAGGGGCAAAATTACTATATATAATGCCTATAGTTCCGATTCTCAAATTTTGGTCGCCAATACCCGCTTTTCAACTCCGGACGGCAAAATTTTCCGATTAGAGCAAAGGATTGTTGTGCCAGCTGCTAAAATTGTTGAAGGAAAAATTATTTCTTCAAGTATTGAGGCAAGGGTCATTGCCGACCAAGCTGGGCCTCAATATAATATCGGGCCAGTCAGCCATTTTTCCATTCCCGGTTTTCAGGGAACAGCAAAATATCAGGGTTTTTATGCCAGTTCCCAAGAACCGACGACCGGCGGCTTTATCGGCGAGAAAGCTTTTCCTACCGAAGATGATATTAAAAAAGCTGAAGAAAAAGCTACGAAAAACTTAAAAGATTATATTGATTCTTTCTTATCCCTTCAAATACCTCCGGAATTTAAAATTATTGATGGAAGCAAACAGTTTAATGTTATAAAAGAGGAAATAAATAAAGAGGTTGATGAAAAAGGCAATTTCACGGTTTTTCTGGAAGGGGAATCATTAAATATCGCTTTTAGAGAGTCGGATTTAAAAGATTTATTGGAGAATATTGCCAAAGAGGATAGGGGAGTCAATTTCAGAATAAAAAGTTATAAATTAGAATACGGAGTCGGCCGGCCTGATTTTCGTCAGGGACGCATTTCTTTTGCTATTAATTTCCAGGGCGTTTTTGAGGAACCAATTGATATTGAAAGTTTTAAACAAAAAGTCCTAAATAAAAACGAAAAAGAATTAAAAACCTTGGTTTCCACTTTGCCTAATATTCAAAAAGTCACTATTTCTTTCTGGCCGTTTTGGGTAAAAAGAGTGCCGAATGATTTAAAACGAGTAAAAATGACTATTGACTAATACACTAAATACCACTAATATAGACACGAAGTACCACTAATATTTTCGTGGTGCTTAGTGTTCCTATTCGTGGCCCTTAGTGTATTATTAAGGCATGCCAGACAAGAAAAAAAGGAAAGCAGTTGAAGGAATTGTTATAGAAGCCTTACCTTCGGCTACTTTCAAAGTGAAAATCTCCGACAATGAGGAGGTTCTTGCTTATCCCTCGGGAAAAATGAGATTGTATTTTATTAGGGTTCTGCCCGGCGACCGGGTATTAGTGGAACTAAGCGAGGATAAGAAAAGAGGAAGAATTATCAGAAGATTGTAATACACTAATAACCACCAATATAAACACTAAGCGCCACTAAATTTTTCGTGGTACTTCGTGTGACGAGCGAAGCGAGTTTATATTAGTGGTACTTAGTGTGTTCGCAAAGCGAACATGAAAGTTAGGAGTTCAGTTAAAAGAATTTGTAAAAGTTGTAAAATTGTCCGGCGGAAAGGCCGGGTTTATGTGATTTGCAAAAAAAATCCAAAACATAAACAACGTCAAGGCTAACAATTACAATGACTTCTGACAATGACTTCTGACAAATTTTTTTTGTTGTCAGCAGTCAGCAGTCAGTAGTCAGTAGTCAATGAGGCTCGTTGGTATCAATATTCCTGATAATAAGCGCATTGAAATTGCGCTCACTTATATCTATGGTATCGGTCCTTCTTTGGCCAATAAAATTTTGAAATCCGCAAAAATTGATTTTAATAAGCGGGCAAGAAGTTTGACTTCTGAAGAAATTGGACGACTGAAAGAAATAATTGAAAAAAATTATAAAATTGAAGGAGAATTACGCCAGCTCGTCAGACAGAATATCAGCCGGCTTAAAGAAATTCAATCCTACCGGGGAATCAGGCATTTAAGAAGATTGCCGGCAAGAGGGCAGCGAACCAAAACCAACTCCAGAACGGTTCGGGGAAATGTCAGAAAAACAGTCGGCAGCGGAAAAAGAAAAGCGGAGTTAAAGTAACCGCAGAACCACGCAGAACTTTTCCGCGTAGTTCCGCGATTAAATTAAAGTTCCGCGTCTGTTTCGCGAGTGAGCAAAGCGAACATGGGTAAAAAGAAAATTATTAAAAAAACAGAAGAAGATATATTAAAAGAAAAGGAAAGGTTAGAAACTGCAATCACTAAGGCAGCGGCAAGAAAAGAGATAAGCGCTAAAAGAATAGAAAGCGGCCGGATTTATATTAATGCCACTTATAATAATACGTTTTTAACGGCGACTGATAGAGGAGGCAATGTGATGGCTTGGGCTTCAGCCGGTTCCCTGGGATTTTCCGGCCCTAAAAAAGCCACACCTTTTGCCGCTTCTAAAGTGGTGGGGGTAATTAGCGAAAAACTGAAAAAAATTGGATTTTCTAACCTCGAAGTTATTGTTAAAGGCGTCGGCGCAGGCCGCGATTCGGCTGTTAGAGCTTTAGCCAATCAGAGATTCAATATTTTATCAATTAAAGATTTAACGCCGATTCCTCATAATGGCCCAAGACCGCCGAAAGTGAGAAGAGTGTAAATTGGCTACGAAATACGAAAACATACGAAAGTACGAAAAAAATTAATTTCGTATTTTCGTAAGAATTTCGTACTTCGTAGAGAAATTTGTGATTTCAGATTTAGCTAAATTAGAGCAGAAACTCGGAATAAACTTCAAAAATAAAGACCTTCTCAAAGAGGCTTTAACTCACCGTTCTTATCTTAATGAAAACCCCTCCTGGGGGACTCATTTTATGAGTCCTCATAATGAGCGTCTGGAATTTTTAGGCGACGCGGTTTTAGAATTGGCGGTAACCGAAATACTTTTCAATAAATTTTTTCAATATCCCGAAGGTCAATTGACGAGTTTGCGGGCGGCTTTAGTGAATTATCAGATAATGGCCGAAATAGCTAAAAATTTGGGTTTTGACGAGTTTATTTTATTATCCCGGGGCGAAGCTAAAGATACTGGCCGGGCTCGAAAAGTAATTCTGGCCAATGCGATGGAAGCGGTCATTGGCGCCGTTTATTTGGACGCTGGCTATCAAGAAGCCAAAAGAATAATTGAAGAGTTTATTGTTAATCCTAACTTAAACAAAGTTATTGAGAGTGGTCTTTATAAAGACCCGAAAAGCCATTTTCAGGAAATTGTCCAGGAAAAAATGAAATTAACGCCTACCTATCAAATACTTGAAGAATGGGGACCTGACCATAAAAAGATATTTAAGATGGGAGTTTATTTTGGAGATAAATTAGTTGCCGAAGGCGAGGGCTATTCTAAACAGGAAGCGGAAATTGAAGCGGCAAAGAACGCATTAAAAGTAACATGTTTTTAAAATCTCTGGAGTTAAACGGTTTTAAGTCTTTTGCTTCAAAGACGCTTTTGGAATTTCCGGAAGGCATTACTGCGGTTGTCGGACCGAACGGCGCCGGCAAATCAAATATAATTGATGCTATCCGCTGGCTTTTAGGAGAGCGGGAAGCCAAAAATTTAAGAAGCGCCAAAGCCGAAGATTTAATTTTTAACGGTACTCCTAAAAAACCGAAAATGGGCCTGGCCCAGGCCGGGCTTCATTTTGATAACGATTCCGGATTTTTCCCGGTGGACTTCAAAGAGGTTTCTGTTGTTCGAAGAGTCGGCCGAGACGGGGTCTCTCAATATTTTCTTAATAAAGCTGAAGTACGGCTTAAAGATGTCATTGATTTTTTTAGCCGGTCGCGTCTGGGCACCAAGGGTTTGTCAATTATCAATCAGGGCGACAGCGACCTTTTTGTTAAGGCTTCTCCTGAAGAGCGAAGGATTATGATTGAAGAGATTTTGGGCCTGAGAGAGTATCAGATTAAAAAAATTGAGGCGGAAAGAAAATTAAAAAACACTTCGTTTAATTTAGAAAAAGTAAGAGCAATGGTTAGCGAAGTTGCTCCGCGCCTTCGGATGCTGAAGCGCCAGACAAATAAATGGCTAAAAAGATTAGACCTCCAGAAAGAATTGGAAGAATTAGAAAATAATTATTTTTCTTATAAATTGAATGAAATTGAAACCGGCCAGTCAAAAATTAACCCTATTCTAAAATCTTTAGAAGCTCAAATTAATGATAAAGAAAAAGAATTAAAAATCTTAGAATCAGAAATTAAAAAAATTGAATCTCAGCCAAGAGAGGGATATCAAGAAATAAAAAAAATAAAAAATCAACAAAGTAAACTTCTATTAGAGCGTTCTCAAATTCAAAAAGAACTCGGCCGCTTGGAAGCAAAATTAGAATTTTTGGTTGGTTCCCAAAAAGCTCACGGTCGAGTTTTTAAAAACGAGGACTTGCTCGGTCTTATTAATGAGACCAGAGAGTCACTTGAAAAATGTTTAGTTCAGTCAAATTTTGAAATAATAAGGGCGCTTATTAAAAAAATTGATGACTTTTTAAGCCCCAGTGATAATAACGTTTTAAAATCTCAAGAACTCAGCGAATTAAATAATTTTAAAAATAACTTAGAAATGAAATTTAATACTCTTGAAAAAGAATTAAGAAAATTAGAAGAACAGGAGACAAAATTCACCACTGGTTTGGAGAAATTTAATAAAAAATTCCAAGAGGCTTTTGAATCAGTAGAGGCCAAAAGGAAAGAATTGAGAAATTTAGAACAAGAGAAAAACAAGGTTATTTTTGAGAAGGAAAAATTAAATCTAAAACTTCAAGATTTAGAAAATCAATTAAGGCAAATCGGGAAAACAACCTACAATCTACAACCAACAACCAACAACCTACAACCTACAACTAACAACCAAAAACTTTCTGAAGTTGAGCTGGCTGAAATGGAGCGGAGGATTTTTAAACTTAGAGCTGAACTCGCCGCTATCGGCGAAATTGACGAATCTCTAGTAAAGGAAGCTCAGGAAGTGGAAAATCATTATGATTTTTTAACCAGCCAATCAAAAGATTTAGACAAGGCGATGACTGATTTAAAAAATCTCATTAAAGAATTAAACGAAAAAATTCAGTCTGAATTCAACAGCTCGCTAAAATTAATTAATGAAGAATTTAACAAATTTTTCCGGTTGATGTTCGGCGGAGGATTCGCAAAGCTCAAAATTAAAAACAAAAAAAGACCCTTCGGGGATTCTTCGAAAATAAAAAGCAAAAATAACGAGGACGATACTATCACGCGTGATAGTATTGAAAACTCCGGCGGCGATGAAAATAACGATGAAGTCTCGGCTGGCCTTGAAATCGATCTTAGTTTGCCGAAAAAGCGAATCACCACTTTGGAAATGCTTTCCGGCGGCGAGCGAAGCTTGGTTTCTATTGCCGCTCTTTTTGCCTTAATCTTAATTAGTCCGCCGCCGTTTTTGGTTTTGGATGAAATTGATGCCGCCTTAGACGAAAATAATTCCAAAAGATTTGCCAATCTTGTCAAAGAATTTTCTAAAAAGACCCAATTCATTATCGTGACCCACAACCGAGCCGTAATGGAAGCAGCCAATGTTTTGTACGGAATAACAATAGGAGAAGAAGGAACATCAAAGGTGTTATCGTTGAAGCTTGACAGGTAAATGTGATACTAATATACTAATTCATACTAATGATACGAATGAATACGAATTCGTAATCATTAGTATCATTCGCATCCATTCGTATATTGGTATCGGATTTTATGCTTACTATCAAACTTAAAAGAATCGGTAAAAAACATCAGGCCTCATTTCGGCTCATTGTCTCGGAAAAGCGGTCAAAAGTTGGCGGTCGTTATATTGAAGACCTCGGCTGGTTGAATCCAATAAGTAAAGAGTATAATATTAAAAAAGACAGGGTGGCATATTGGTTAAAAAACGGCGTTCAACCCACAGATACGGTGTATAATTTATTAGTGAAATCAGGAGTGATTGGCGGTCCGAAAAGACCGGTCCATAAACCCAGTAGTGAAAAAAGCGCTGCGAAGCCTGAATAATTTCTGCCGCCCAGATTATCAAGAGCAGAAGTTATTTTCAGAGAAATCTAGATTTTTTACTGAAACGGCTTCGAGGAAATTAAGGCGCTTTTTCTACTACTGGGTAAAAAAAGGTCGAAATTGTCAGTTAATTAATTGATTATTAGATATGGCAGCAACAGACGAGCAATTTCTTGAATTTCTCGTTAAATCCATTGTTGATCATCCGGATGATGTCAAGGTTGATCGCAAGGTAGACGAGATGGGAGTCCTTCTTACCCTGAAAGTCCACCCGCTGGATATGGGTCAGGTTGTCGGTAGGCAAGGTTCAACTGCTCAGGCTATCCGGTCGCTTTTAAGAATTGTCGGCATAAAAAATAATGCCCGAGTGAATCTTAAAATCATTGAGCCGGAAGGATCCACTAGGGGAGCGAGAAGTGCGGTTGATAAAGCAGTTGAGGACTTGAAACTCTAAAACTTAGAAGCGGATAGACGCGGATATTTACGCGGATAGACGCGGATATTTACAAAAAGGCGCTTGATAAAAGCGTCTTTTTGATTTATTATTATCAGCGTCAATCAGCGTACTCATCAGCGTAAATCAGCTTCTAAATCTATGCATTTTGACACCATCACCATCTTTTGCCAATTTTATTTGAGCGAAGCGAAACTATAAAATTGAGCATCCGCCGAAGTTTTAACGAAGGCGGACTACAATAATATGAGATTTGACATCATAACCATATTTCCAAATATTTTCAGCTCTTATCTTAATGAGTCGATTTTGAAGCGGGCCCAAAAGAAGAAACTGATTCAGATTAAAATCCATAATTTGCGGGATTTTACCAAGGATAAGCATAAAAAAGTAGACGATAAACCCTATGGCGGAGGACCGGGAATGGTACTCAAAATTGAGCCAATTATTAAGGCAATCGCTTCAATTTTAAATTCTAAATCCAAAATCCTAAATCCTAAACAAATTCCAAATTCAAAATTCAAAAAAATCAAAATTATTTTATTTACGCCGATGGGGAAAGAATTTAATAATAAAATGGCGGCCCAGTTAGCGAAAAATTACAATCGTTTAATTCTAATCTGCGGCCATTATGAAGGCATTGATGAAAGAATTAAAAAAGTAATTGAAAATTGTAAATTGAAAATTGTAAATTTAAGTATCGGTCCCTATGTTTTAACCGGAGGAGAGTTACCGGCAATGATTTTAATTGATGCAATCTCGAGACAGATTCCTGGGGTTTTAGGAAAAGAAGAGTCCATCGAAGAAAAAAGATTGGGCATCGGTGTGCCGGTTTATACCCGACCTGAAGTTTTTATTTTTAAAGGCAAAAAGTATTCCGTACCGAAAGTTTTGCTCTCCGGCGATCATAAAAAAATTGCCGCCTGGCGGGAAAACCGCAGGCGAGCCTCGCTCTAAATTTAAAGGAGCGGATGGTAAATTTACTTTCCTCTTGCAATTTTTATTTATCTCTCTATACTTATTTTAAAAATGGAACAACAAAAAATAGACGAAAAAATTGAAAAGGAAACCGAAGAGTTACTGCCGGAAAATTTTTCTCAGGAAAATCTTCAAGTGCTCCGGGAAATGATGAAGGCCGGGTTAATGTACGGTCATAAAAAATCAAAAACCAATCCTAAATTTAAGCCCTACATTCATATTACCCGGAATGAGATTGAGATAATTGACTTGGCTCAAACCCTGTCGGCTTTAGAGTCAGCAGTTAAATTTATAAAACAACAAATTAAAGAGGGAAAAGTTGTTCTATTGGTAGCCAGTCAGCCAGCCGCCAAGGAAGCCATAGAAAATCTGGCAAAGAAATTTAATTTTTCTTATATTAATGAAAAATGGATTGGCGGTCTATTGACGAATTTTAAAGTGATTTCCCAGCGAATTGAATATTTTAAAAAAGTTCAGGCGGATTTTGAAAGGGGAGAGTTTGACAAATACACCAAAAAAGAGCGGGTAATGATTAACCGTAATATCTACCGGATGAAAAAGATGTTTACCGGATTGGAAAACTTAACGAAACTGCCGGATGTGATTTTCATTATTGACCTGTCTCTTAAGGGTCATACGACGGCTGTCCGCGAAGCTCGGAGAATGAAAATTCCCATCGTGGCTGTTCTTGACAGTGATGATGACCCGGATTCGGTCAACTTTCCAATTCCGGCAAACGACCATGCTAAAATGAGTATTGATTGGATAATGAATAGGATTGACCAGGGACTGACCTCTGACCTCTGACTACTGGCTACTGACTGCTGACCACTAACCACTAACTACTAACAATTGATAATTGACAACAATGTTAAACGATATTCAAAAACTTCGAGAATTAACCGGTGCCGGAGTGATGGAATGTCAAAAAGCCCTAAAAGAAGCGAATGGTAATTTTGAGAAAGCAATCTCCCTTATTCATGAACAAGGCGAGGTTTTGGCCCAAAAGAAAAAAGAAAGAGGAGCGAAGCTCGGCGCCGGAGTTTTAGAGTCCTATATTCATAACGAAAGAGTAGGGGTTCTATTGGAGCTCCGTTGTGAAACTGATTTTGTGGCTCGGTCAAAAGAATTTAAAGAATTGGCTCATAATTTAGCCCTGCAGATTGCCGCCACGGACCCCAAAGATGTTGATGATTTACTAGCTCAGTTGTATATTAAAGATGAAGCGTTAAAAGTGGAATCCCTGATTAAACAGACAATCGCAAAAGTGGGGGAGAATATTAAGGTAGAGAGATTTTGTAGATACGAGCTGTAATTACAATGACAGTGATGATGACGATGACAACAATTAAATTTTGTCATAGTTATGGTCATAGTCATAGTCAAATTTGTATAACTTTATCCTTCAAATCGCTATAATGTTGAGTTTAGGGACAATGATATATTTGATTGCCCGGGCAGTTCCTCGGGTGAGTGATGAAGCAAACGAGGAAATTATCAGACCAAAAACCAGATTTGACCGGCTATTTTCTTCTTCGCGATTTGAGAAGTTTGACGTAATATTTAATAATTTTGTTGAGAAGTTATTAAGAAAAGTAAAATTACTATTGATGAAATTGGATAATTTTACCACCAGTTATTTGGATAAAGTTAAAAAATATAAATTAAACAATAATAGTCAAAAGAATGGGGAAGAGAAACCAAGCTTATTTAATAACAAAATAGAAGCGGAAGAACGCGGATCCAGCCAAAAGCCCGAAGATAGAAGCGGATAAGTGCGGAACGCGCAGGTAGTCCCGTAGGGGCCGGGGGTGGTCTGTAAAACCATTGGCCTATGTGCCCGCGTGAGTTCGACTCTCACCCTGCGCACCAGCGAGAAAAAGTCAACAACTTGGAGGTCGCCTCGCTTTGCGAGGCAAAAACTACCAAAGAACCGGAAAAATACTTGTGGTGAGTTTATCGGACCATCGGCCCGAACTATACTTTGTAAAAGAAAATTTTATATGAATTTTAAATATATTAAAAACCCTCATAATTCTGTTGCTATAAATTACTCTGAAAAACCTCAGAAATGTGATATATGTCAAAAATACTCTACCGGGTACGAGGGCCCTTATTATGGTTATGAAGATATAAACTTTATATGTGAAGATTGTTTATTGAATGGCAAACTTAAAGAAAAAGATATTGAGGCTAATTTAGGACATAGATTTATTCTCAAAAGACAATTAAAGAAATTATACCCTGATAAAGATGAACAAGATATAGAAACCCTTGTTAATCAGAGAACCGAAGAAATAAATTATCGTACACCACCTCTTACTACGTTTCAAGAATTTACATGGCCCGTTCATTGCGGAGATTATTGTTGTTTTATTATGGAAGCGGGGAAATCTGAGTTAAATGAGCTTTCGTCTAGTGGAAATGGTAAAGATTTTCTTAAGTCATTGCCGGAATGGGAAAATTACGGAGAAGATATCCAGCTTAGCGATAGTCAAAGAGAATATAAAGAAATAGACGATATTGATTGGTTAGATATTGATTCGTTATGGAATTATCTTCCTTTACATTCTCCGAAGAACGAATCTGATCCAGTAAGTCCATTATTTTTATTTCAATGCTTAGTTTGTAAGAAATATGTAGCTTTATTGGATTTTGACTAGTAAATTTGCCGCCAAAAAAATCAGAGCCCATAAAGTTTATATACTCGACCGAGTACTAAATCATTACCGATGATTTAGTGCTCTGACTCGAAATTGTCAAAGATCGCGGTGAAGCCGCGATCTTTCGGGTACATTGGGTTGCCTCCTTGTCCGTTTAGCAACGTTCCACGCGTGGAACGTTGCTAAAAATTTAAGATTAAATGAGAAAAGTTTAAGGATAAATAAAGTTTAAAAATAGATAAATCAAAATAAAACTTAAGAATAAATCAAAAGAAAGTTTAAGGATAAATAGAACTTAAGAATAAATTTAAGAATAAAGAAATCAAATGAATAGATTTTTAAAAACCGAAATTAATAAAAAATTACAGGAAAAGGCTTGGCGAGAATTTTTATCACAACTTAAAAACATTCATTCTATTAAAGAACTTGATGGCATTTTTGATACTCTATTATCCTCTGATGAAGAACTTATTTTAAAGAGAAGATTGGCTGTTAAATTTTTATTAGAACAAAACAAGAGACACAAAGAAATATCCGAGATTCTTGGCGTTTCTCGCCAGACAATCAATGCCGTCAAGAAAAGTCTTTTGGAAAAATCGTATAAGACTTATAGAAAAAGAAAGAGGCCTGAGAAAATTTCAAAAAGTAGTTATTCTTATAGGACGCCGACAACTTCTAAAAACTTTTCAAAATTCCCGACTTATAAAGGCAAGGGCCGCTGGCGCTTTCTTAATATGTAAAACTTAAAGCAACGTTCCACTGGTGGAACATTGTCTAGGAAGGCGATTGTAAAATTTTCTGAAATGGGTTAAAATTTTTTGAAATATGTTAAGATTAAATTTCTTGCCGGAGTAGCTCAATGGTAGAGCAGAGCTTTTGTAAAGCTAAGGTTGGGGGTTCGAATCCTCTCTCCGGCTCATAGCGGTCTCCGACTCCATACAGAAACTCTGTATAGCAACTTTGTACAGGAACTTAATATAGAGATTCTGTACAGAAAATAATAGATAGCAACGTTCCACCCGTGGAACGTTGTTTAGGTAGATATTGATATCTATTGTTGAAATTGACATTGTTGAAATTGACATTATTGTTGAAACAGATATTATAATTAAAACAGACGGTGGGGTTGAAAATACAAAACTCAATCAAGGGGGGGGAGTAGAGCTTTTGCTTCACTACCCCCAAGGAGTGATAATGCCAAGATAGCTCAGTTGGTAGAGCACACCCTTGGTAAGGGTGAGGTCCCGGGTTCGATCCCCGGTCTTGGCTCAAAAAGATGAATTTTATATAGTAATATTTTGGGCTCATAGTTCACTGGTAGAACGCGTCGTTGACATCGACGAGGTAGTAGGTCCGATTCCTACTGAGCCCACATGCCAAAATCAAAATTCAGTGAAAATTTAATAAGAATGAAATGCTCTGTTTGTAAGCGGGTCAATTATTACACCCGCAAGAAAAAAACGCTGGAGCGAAAATTGGAATTGAAAAAATATTGTAAATGGTGTAAAAAACATACAATACACAAAGAAGCCAAGAGATAATATTTATTGTTTAGGATTTAGAAATAGACCCTCCGGGGATTTGCCGAAGGCAAAAAAGGATTTAGGATTTTAGTATGGGGGTATAGGCTAATTGGCAAACCGCGGGACTCCAAATCCCGCTTTCCAGGTTCGAGTCCTGGTACCCCCGCAGAAAATACTGGAGGTATTTTTCTTAACTACTTTTACTATCCTTTCTGACGATCGTCCGTAAGGATAGTAATTCTATTTAAAAAATAAGCCCGCTGACCATAATAAAGACCAGCGGGACTTTATTGAGCATCACAAGGAGCTTGATTCGGGCCGATAATTGCGAGGGAGTTTTTTTATCTTTATTATTTTGCAGCCAAGGGCTTTCTTTTCCTCGGCTAATCCGATCGCCTTTCTCTGCGAGAAGACAATGTCTTCTCCCCGGTGATTCCGATTCCGCTTCCATTTGACTAACCAGCATTCTACCGGCATATTTCCCTCCTCAGATTGAATTTTCGAAATGGATTGAAGTTGAAATTGGAATTGGAACAGGCATTGGATCTCCTCTAATGGGAATCCAGAGGAGCCAATTGCATTGCGGGCAGAATTCATTTTTCCCACCCTGATGAATCTCAGACTCGTTAAAATTAGTAGAAAACTCAGATTTACAAATTGAACATCTCATTTTTTCCACCCCCTTTCTATATTTATAGTATTTATTTCAATTTTCCTATATAATAATAGCATAAGCAATGAATTTATGTCAATTGATTACGAAAATTTAATAGATTCCCTGATTAAAGACGGCTATCTCAAGACGCCAGGGATTATTGAAGCTTTTAAAGCGATAGACCGAGCTGATTTTGTGTTAGAACAGTATCAAAGCGACGCCTATATTAATGCGCCTTTAGCCATTGGTTTTGACCAGACAATTTCCCAGCCCTTGACCGTGGCTTTTATGCTTGAATTATTAGAACCCAAGCCGGCTGAGAAAATTTTAGATATCGGCGCGGGCAGTGGCTGGCAAACTGCTTTACTTGCTTATATAGTAAGTAAGTTAAAATCTGATACAGACAATATCAGCGTTAATCAGCGTACTCATCAGCGTCAATCAGCGCAGGTAATCGCTATAGAGCGATTACCTGAGTTAAAAGAAATGGCTGAAAAAAATATCGCTAAATATAATTTTATTCAAAAAGGAATTGTCAAAGTTATTAGCGCTGACGGCTCTAAGGGTTATAAAAAAGAAGCGCCTTATGACAAGATAATTGCCGGAGCCGCGGCCAGTGGCAATGTGCCGGTTTATTGGCGAAAACAATTGAAAATCGGCGGCCGAATTGTGGCGCCGGTTGAAAACAGTGTGATTGTGATTGAAAAAATTAGCAGGAATAAATATAATCAAAAAGAGTATTTCGGATTCAGCTTTGTGCCATTAATTACCGAAAAGGCTTGACATTATTGATTATATGCCATAATATTTATTTAAATCCGCAGACAAGAGGCATCCCGCAAAGCGGGAATAATTCCTCTCGAGGATATATGTATCTTTAGAATTTCTGCGGGTTAAAGCCCGTTTTTTATTTTGTATATATGTATATGAAAACTCATCAACAAAAAGCCAAACAAATAGAGGAGGGAGAAAAACTTTTAAAACAAAACAAAAGTTTAGTTTTTATTGATTTTAGCGGAGCCGGCGTGGAGGATTTAAAATCATTACGAAAAATTTTGAGAAATTTTGGCGCTAAATTAAAAGTAATCAAAAAGAAACTGATGAGAATTGTTTTTGAAAGAAATCGTATTGACTTTAATCCTGAACAATTTGAATCGCAACTGGGAATAATCTTTACTAACAGAGATGTTTCAGAGATGGCCGGCCCGATTTATAAATTTTATAAAGAAAAAGAAGTTAAAAAGAAGGAGTTTAAAATTTTAGGTGCCTATGATTTATTGGCTAAAAATTTTATTGACGGGGAAATAATAATGAAAATTGGCCAATTACCAACAAAAGAAGTATTACTTTCTCGGTTGGTCGGAGTATTATCGGCGCCAATGAGAATGCTCGCATATGTATTAAGCGAAAAATCTAAAATGGTCGAGAAATAAAATTTATAAAATTTATGGCAAAAAATTTTGACGAAATAATTGAAAAAATAGAAAAATTATCAGCCCTAGAATTATCTGAATTAGTTAAGGCATTAGAGGAAAAATTCGGAGTTTCTGCGGCAATGCCAGCTTCGACCGCCGTAGCCAACGGCGAAGGCGGTTCGGCTGCAACGGAAAAAACTTCCTTTGACGTTATTCTTAAAGCCGTCGGCGACCAAAAGATTAACGTGATTAAGGCAGTTAAAGAGGCAGCTGGCATTGGTTTGAAAGAAGCCAAAGATCTGGTTGAGGGAGCGCCAAAGCCAATAAAACAAGGTCTTAAAAAACCCGAAGCTGAGGAATTGAAAGCAAAATTAGAAGCGGTTGGAGCAGAAGTGGAGTTACAATAAAAATCCGAAGCACGAAATCCGAAATCCGAAACAAATTCAAATGACCGAAAAACAAAACCCAAAACAATATGATTTGGAAGAACGAACTTTTGAATTTACCAAAAAAGTAAGGGTTTTTGTTAGAAAACTTGCAAAAACGATAATAAATATTGAAGATGGTAAACAACTCATAAGAGCTTCTGGTTCAGTTGGTGCTAATTATATTGAGGCTAATGAAGCGTTGAGCAAAAAAGATTTTTTGATGAGAATTAAGATTTGTCGTAAAGAATCAAAAGAAAGCAGATATTGGTTGAAATTAATCGATACTAATGACAATCTAGAATTAGAGAAGGAAAGGGAAAAATTAATAAAAGAAGCTGGCGAGTTAATGAACATTTTCGGTTCCATTATCCGCAAGTCCGAATAATGTTTTAGTCATTTGAAAATTTGAATTTTAGTATTGTTTCGGATTTCGATATTCGAATTTCGAATTTAACAAAGAAGCCGATTGAATTTATCGGCTTTTTTGGTTTATAATAGGGGAGAAAGAGCGCGATTAGTTCAGTGGCAGAACGCCCCGTTCACATCGGGGAGCTCGCAGGTTCGATCCCTGCATCGCGCACTGAAAAATCTAGCGGTTCACATCCGAAAGGTCGGAAAAGTTCCCTGCCCGCCATCGACTGCGCCTCAGGCGCTGGCAGGCGGGGATTCCTATTGCGCCCACACGAATCTATTTGTATCCATTTTTATCTATGGAAGTTATCAATGTAACCGCCGCAATTATTGAAAATAACGGTAGATTTCTTATTGCGAAACGAAAAAAGGGAAAACACCTTGAATATAAATGGGAATTTCCTGGCGGGAAAATCGAACAGCAAGAAACACCGCAAGAATGTTTGACTAGGGAATTAAAAGAGGAGTTCGGTATTATTGCAGAGATAGCAGATTTCGTAGCTGAAAACGTTTTTGACTACGGAGATAGAAAGATTAGATTGTTAGGCTATCGTGCCAAGTATATATCTGGTGAATTCAAATTAAACGCCCACGACGAGATTAGATGGATATCTTTGAATGAGTTTAATAATTTTGACTTTGCTGAAGCAGACATTCCATTGATACAAAAAATTTTAGCATCTCTATAATTTGGTTCCAACTAACACACACGAAGCCTACTTTCTATGTCAACCCTCACTAATCTCCGCAAAGAATTAAAAACCAAAGCCAATCCGAAAAAGGCGAAAATTCTGCAAAGATTTTTTAAGACCGGAAAAGGAGAATACGGAGAAGGGGATGTGTTTTTGGGCATACGAACACCGGACAAACGAAAAATTGCTGAGAAATACAGAGATTTAAGATTTGGGGATTTAAGACAATTATTAAAGTCAAAAATCCATGATGAAAGAGAAATGGCTTTACTTATTTTAGTTCATCAATTTCAAGACGCTATGACATGTCATAGCGCGCCGGTCAGAGATAAAATATTTAATTTTTATCTAAAAAATACTAAATATATTAATAATTGGGATTTGGTGGATGGGTCAGCGCCGAAAATAGTGGGGGAATATCTCCTGGGGCTTGCTTCCATTAATGGAAGCAAGAAGATTCTTTACAAGTTGGCAGAGTCCAGAAATCTTTGGGAAAGGCGGATTGCGGTATTAGCGACATACGCTTTTATAAAAAATAATCAGTTTGATAAAATTCTAAAAATTGCTGAAATACTTTTGAATGATAAACACGATTTAATACATAAAGCAGTTGGGTGGATGCTGCGGGAAGTCGGCAAAAAGTCGCAAGCCGTTTTGGAAAAATTCCTGAAAAAGCACGCTTCAAAAATGCCCCGCGTAATGTTAAGATACGCGATAGAAAGGTTGACGAGCGGAAGAGGAGGAGATATTTGAAAAATAGACATTTCCTCGGAGACTTGACTTAAATTTTCAGTATGCTATGCTTCTTCTATATGGGAAACCATAACCGCCAAATGAATAAAGTATTTATTGCTTGCCCGATTTATTTGGGAATTTTTTCCAATGTCTGGGCTATTTTCGGTTTGTTTAACCAAGGCGGTTTTTATCCTAACTTAATGCATCTAAATTCAACATAAATTAATTTCTCTATTAAGGATTAAAGAGCGCCTCGGCTAGACAAACGAGGCGCTTTTATTTTAGCACTCGCCTTGCCTAGAAAGCTCTTTTAAATCTAAAAAAATCCAGAAAGAAAGGAGAAGGGATATGGTGAAGCGCACGATTAGAATGTATCTGTTGTTTGGATTATTGGTAAACTTCGGCATATCGTTTATCGCGGCAACGTATGCAGTATTTCTCATTAGCCGGGGATTGAATCTCTTCGAGGTGAATCTCGTGAATTTCTTCTTTTTCGCGACAATATTTGTCTGGGAAATCCCCACCGGCGCAGTGGCAGATGTTTTCGGAAGAAAAATTTCATTTGTTATCTCCTGTTTTTTGCTCTCTATAAGTTTGTTTATTTATGCTGCTTCTTATTCATTTTGGGGATTTGCGCTGGCCGAGACGATTGCTGCAATTGGTCAAACCTTTTGGAGCGGCGCTTTTCAGGCGTGGTTTGTGGATAAACTTAAACACCACAACTATGGAGGCACATTAAACTCCCTCTTTGCAAGAGAACAACAAATAAAGCAGGGGACAGGCGCACTAGGAGCGATGGCAGGCGCATTGCTGGCAGACAAAAATATAGCATTCCCATGGATTGCCGGCGGAATTATCGTGTTTGTAACCGGGGTGCTTGCGCTTATCCTGATGAAGGAAGAATATTTTGTCAGAAAAAGTTTCTCATTAAAAAGGGAATTTCAATCAGTGAAAGACACCATTCGGATCAGTTTTGGCTACGGCATAAAAAATGAGACAGTAAGATTTATCGTTTTGATGGGAATAGTTCAATGGTTTGCCATTATGGCGGCGAATATGCAGTGGCAGCCGTTTTTCAGCCAATTTCTTCCAAATAAAACCTCTCTTGGTTTTATTTTCGGGGGCGCAGCCGCATGTTGTATTATCGGGGCAACTATTTCAGCACGTTTTTTGCGATTGCTGCGCAGCGAAAAACAATCGCTTGTAATATCGCAGCTAATTATGGGAGCAGGTATTTTGTTGACTACGCTATTTAAAAATTTTCCCTTGGCGCTCCTGATGTTTTTGTTTCATGAAGCGGGAAGGGGATTATTCCGGCCAATTAAAGATACGTATTTTAACAACAATATTCCATCAAAGGAACGGGCAACTCTTCTTTCCTTTGATTCAATGATGTGTCATATGGGCGGAATGGCTGGATTGGTATTTAGCGGAGCTATGGCAGAGTATGTTTCAATATCAGCTGCGTGGGTGAGTGTCGGCAGTATCTTAATTATCATAACCTTGCTGCTGGCGAGACACAAAAAATAACCCTAACAAAAAGCGGAGCGATAACATCAAACCGCTTTTTTTATTTCCGTTATTCGTGTAAATCTGCGTTCTAATCCGTGTAAATCCGTGTTGTGAATAATCTGTGTATAAATTTCGCTCTAAAAATTGAAAAATGGCTTAAATACATACTTCATAAACCATGTAGTATGTAGCATTTAGTATTTGACAAGAAGGGGAATAAAGCCGCATTATTAACTCAAGTGGGGAAAAGTGGATAAGTATGGGGATAAGTACCTCTTTCTGGGGATAACTCTTTTCCCACCAGCCGAGTTTCCGCGATAAACAAATTAACCTTGCTTACTTCGGGGAACCCTCCGAAATGTGTCTCGCTTCGCTCGCTTACATTTCGGCCTCCCTCTCGTTCGCTTCAGTAATTTGTAATTATCGCTCCAACAGGCTGGCTACAGAAAAGAGTTATCCCTCTCCTGTGTTGTTGGTTTAGGTTTAATATTTATAATTCTTAATTTATTTCTCATAATTCATGTTTATAGGAGAGTTTCAACATAATTTGGATTTAAAAGGTAGAATCGCTGTGCCGGCAAAGTTCAGGACTAAATTGACCGCTGGGGCGATTATTACGCGTGGTTTAGACCACTGCCTTTTTATTTTCAGCAGTCAGGAATGGGAAATTTTAGCCCAGAAATTGATTGCTTTGCCTTTGGCGCAGGCAAACTCCCGGGCTTTTGTCAGATTAATGCTGGCTGGCGCCACTGACTGCGAATTGGACAAACAAGGAAGAATTTTAATTCCGGATTATTTAAGGGAATATGCCGGCTTGAAAAAACAGGCGATAGTGGCTGGTTTGTATAACCGGATTGAAATTTGGGATAGCGAAGCGTGGCATGAATACAAAACTAAGACCGAAGCATCATCTGATGAGATAGCGGAAAAGTTGGGAGAGTTGGGAATATAACAACTATGACCAATGACGATGACAATGACAACGACAACGATAAGTCATAGTCATAGTCATAAGTCATTGTAAATTTGTGCGATGCACAAATCTGTTCTTTTAAAAGAAACAATTGAAATTTTAAATCCGCAGCCGGGTGAGTTCTTCATTGACGGAACATTAGGTAGCGCAGGACACGCAATTGAAATTATCAAAAGAATTTCGCCGAACGGAATATTTTTGGGAATTGATTGGGACAAAGAAGCGATTGCGAAGTGCAAATCGCAAATCGCAAATCGCAAGAATGTAATTTTGGTAAATGGTAATTATGCTGATTTGCCGGAAATCCTAAGACAGAAAAAACTCGGCAGGGCTGACGGCCTGCTTCTTGATTTAGGAATGTCTTCGGAGCAATTGGAAAAATCAGGTAGGGGATTTACCTTTCAAAAAAATGAACCATTGGATATGCGCTATGACACGCAGATCACGGCCGGATCAGAAATATTAGACGAGCGAGCGCTCCGCGGATCCATCGCGGATCAGCGTGAATCAGCGACTGCGGTTATAAATAACCGCAGCGAGAAAGAATTGGCGGATATTTTTTTCAAATACGGCGAAGAAAGATTCAGCCGGCAGATTGCCAGAAAAATTATTGAAGAAAGAAAAATAAAACCGATTGAGACAACATTTGATTTAGTAGAAATTATCCAAAAAGCCATCCCTCCGAGTCATTGTCATCGTCATAGTCATCGTCAAATACACCCCGCTACCCGGGTTTTCCAGGCCCTGCGGATTTATGTCAATGACGAACTTGGGAATTTGGAAAAATTATTGAAAAACTTAGATAAAATCATAAAAAATAAACCCAGTAGTGAAATTTCGGCTGGTCCGCCAAAGGCGGACAAAAATGTAATCTGCCGAAATTCTACTACTGGGAAAGGTCGAGTTGCTATCATTTCTTATCATTCATTAGAAGACCGCTTGGTCAAAAACTACTTCCGAGAGCTAAAAAATCAAGGAAAAGCGGTAATTTTGACCAAAAAACCGATAAAACCAACATTTGAGGAAATTAGGCAAAATCCAAGGGCAAGGTCGGCAAAAATGAGAACCCTACTAATGTACTAATCACTACTAATTGTACTAATAACAAATTAGTAATATTAGTATAAATTCGTAAATTAGTAGGAAAGTGAGCAAAGCGAACATGACCATCATTCAACCCAATAAAAATAATCATCGGACGAGTTTCTTAATTTCAGTTCTATTAGTGGCTTCAATTTCAGCAGCTCTATGGGGAATATTTCTTTATAACCAATTAGTTAATCTCCGCCATGAAGTAAAGAGTCAAGAGAATAATCTCCGTCAGGCCGAAGTGACGAATGCTGAACTGAAAAATAATCTTTACAGCATCATTGATGCCAAAAATCTGAAATCTTCAACAGATAGCCAATCATTAATTTTAGATAAAAACCCGGAATATATAAGAACCACTAAACTGAGCTATGCGAACTTGGCGGATTAGAATTTTAATCTTTTTCTTTAGTATTTTATATTTACTTTTGATTTTTAATATTTACAATCTCCAAATTGAGAAAAGAATTTATTATTTGACCAAAGCCGAAACTCAAGAGCGGGCCAGCGGCGTCTTTGAAGCGCCAAGAGGCAATATTTATTTTATTGACAGAAATAATAATCTTATTCCAGCGGCTTTAAATAAAGACTACTCGATGATTTATGCGGTGCCCAAGGAAATTAACAATGACAATGACTATGACTATGACAAATTATCGCAAATTGTTAATATCCCGGTTGAAGAATTAAAGAGAATATTATCTAAACCTAATGACCTTTATGAATTATTAGTTGAAAAAGCCACCCCCGAACAAATAAAAGAAATAAAAAATTTAAATCTTAAAGGAATTTATATCGGCAGTCATCTTTTGCGTTTTTACCCCTTTGAAGATTTAGCCAGCCATCTTTTGGGTTTTGTGAGTCCGGCCAGCGAAACAAAAAAGGGTCGTTATGGCGTGGAATTGTATTTTGATGAAACGCTTTCCGGTAAAGCCGGCGAGATAAAAGACGCTAAAATTATTGAATCCGAGCCGGGAAACAATTTAACTTTAACGATTGACCGCAACATCCAGGCCCAAGCCGAAGAAATTCTAAAAAAACTTATTGAAGAATATCAAGCCACTAGCGGCTCAGTCATTGTTCAAGAGCCTCAAACCGGCAAAATTTTGGCAATGGGTAGCTTTCCCAATTTTGACCCTAATAATTATTCAAAATTTAATATCGGAACATTTCTCAATCCAGTAGTTCAGGCGGTTTATGAGCCGGGTTCGGTTTTTAAATTGATTACGATGTCAGCTGGTATTGACAGCGCTAAAATCACGCCGGAAACTACCTATACCGACACCGGCTCGGTTACCTTTAATGGTAAAACAATCAAAAACTGGGATTTAAAAGCCCACGGACTTCAAACAATGACCGGCGTCTTAGAGCAGTCCATCAACACGGGCGCGGTTTTCGCCCAGCGGAAAACCGGCCCGGATATTTTTTATAATTATTTAATAAAATTTGGTTTTAATGAACCAACCGGCATTGCCTTGCCCGGCGAGGTAAAGGGGAATATTAATAATCTTAAAAATGGCCAGGATATTGATTTTGCCACTGCTTCTTTTGGTCAAGGCGTGGCCGTAACGCCGATGGCGTTGATTAACGCGATTTCCGCTATTGCTAACAACGGCGTTTTAATGAAACCAATTATTCTGGCCGACGAAAAACCGCAAGTTATCAGGAGAGTGATTTCTTCTGAAACCGCCAAAACCATTACTCAAATGATGGTCTCGGCAGTAGACAAAAATAAAATCGCGGTTATATCCAATTATTCAATTGCTGGAAAAACCGGAACTGCTTTTGTGCCGGACTTCAACAAAAAAGGTTATACCGATGAAGTAGTTAACACTTATATTGGCTTTGCACCCGCGTTTAGCCCCAAATTTGTTGTTCTAATAAAATTAGACAAACCTAAAGGCAGTCCTTTGGCTGGTCAAACCGTGGTCCCGGCTTTCCGCGAACTGGCGCAGTTTATTTTAAATTACTATAATATAGCGCCGGACAAGTTGTGACCACTGACTATTGACTATTGATATGCATAAAAAAATTTTAAAATTAATTTTGAAACTATTGGCTCAATTGACCATTTGGCGGTTTGAGCCGCAGGTGATTGGGATTACTGGCAGCGCGGGAAAAACCTCAGCCAAAGAGACGATTTTTGCTGTCCTCAAAAACCATCATCGCGTCAGAAAATCAGGCGGCAATTTAAATAATGAATTAGGAATGCCTTTGACAATTATCGGCGATTGGTCAGAAAAGGAATTGAAATTAGTCAGCCGAGACACTCCGCCAGGCGAGAAAAAAATAAAAAAATTACTTTTTTGGCTAAAAGTAATTTTTCTTGCTAAAATTCGTCTTCTTTTTATGAAAAAATCCGCGTACCCTGAGGTCTTAATTTTAGAATATGCGGCTGACCGGCCTGGAGATATTAAATATCTTTTACAAATTGCTCGGCCACAGATTGGAATTATTACTACTGTTGGCGAGATTCCGGTTCATGTGGAATTTTTCAGCGGTCCGGAAACAATAGCTAAAGAAAAATCAAAATTAATAGAATATTTACCAGCTAATGGCTTTGCAGTTTTAAATTTTGACAATGAAATCGTGATGAAAATGCAAGAGCGAACCCGGGCCCGAATCATTACTTTTGGCTTCGCTGAGGGAGCGGATTTAAAAATCACTAATTTTGAAAACCACTCGGAAAATGATAAACCTCTCGGGATTTCTTTTAAACTTGAATATGGCGGGAGTTTTGTGCCGGTGGTTTTGAAAAATGCTTTTGGTAAAGCTCAGGCCTATGCCGCGGCAGTCAGCGCTTGCGTGGGTTTAATTTTTGATTTAAATTTAGTGGAGGTTTCCGAGGCCCTTTCAAATAATTACCAGCCCGCAAAAGGAAGAATGAATTTGATTGCCGGCATAAAAGACACTTATATTATTGATGACACTTATAATGCTTCGCCGCTTTCCATGCAGGAAGCGCTTGATACGCTTCGTGACCTTCCGGCAACAAGAAAAATCGCGGTTTTAGGAGATATGCTGGAATTAGGAAAATACTCTATTGAGGCCCATGAAGCTATTGGCCGCCTGGTCGGTCAAATTGCTGAAATTTTGGTGACAGTTGGTCCGCGGGCAAAATTTATTGCTGAGGCGGCAAAAAACAGCGGTTTGGCTGAAAACAAAATTTTAAGTTTTGATACTGCCGCGGAAGCTGGCCGGAGCGTTCAAGAGTTAATGAAAAAAGGCGATTTAGTTTTAATAAAAGCATCAAGAGCAGTAGGATTGGAAAAAGTGGTAGAGGAAATCAAATTACAATGACGATGACCATGACGATGACAACATTGTCATTGCCACAGTCATAGTCATTGTCATAGTCATCTTCAATAGTCATTGTCAATAGTCATTGTCATCGTTAATTAAGCGCCGCTTTCGTCTAGTGGTTTAGGACACGGCGTTCTCAACGCCGGAACATGGGTTCGATTCCCATAAGCGGCACAAATTTTTATGCGGGGTCAGCCATCAAACACCGGTTCGATTCCGGTTAGGGGCACCACAATCAAACTTTCAGGAATTTTCCCGACCGATTCAGCCGCGCGAAGCGCGGCAGAGAACGGAAACACTGGCTCGCCGCGCAGAGCGCGGCTCGCCAAGCACAGGTTCGAGCCAAAGATTTCTTTGGCGGCAACCTTTTTCTCCAAAAGGTTGCTATCCCTTGCGATTTTGACGAGGTTTGAAGCGACTTTTATCCATTCTTTCATCGGTTCGAGCCAATCATTCTGCTTTTGTTCAATCCGCGCTATTTTCTCGTCCAGCGACTTCTTTTCCATAAGAAGTTTTGTTTTTTGTTCGCGGTATATTTCTCTTTCAATATCCTGCTCTAAATAGCCGTCTAAAAGTCGCTGGAGCTTCGTTTGTATGGCGCGGATTTGATTTTGAGATTCAAGAACAAAAGCAGAAACGGATTGGGCGGATTTTTCTTTGTCGGTTTCCGCCATTTCCAAAAGTTTTTCCGCCCAATCCGCACGCAAAGAAAATTTTTGAAGCAGAGAGGAAATTTGTTTGTCCAATTCCTCTTGGCGAATACAGGGTTCGGGACATTTTATTGCTTTATTTTTCTTGGTGCAGTGGTAATAAATGTAATCGTGGACATTTCCATTTTTCTGTTTCTTAACCCTGTATTCGCCAGTTATAGACATTCCACAAGTGCCGCATTTCAATAGCCCGCAATAATCTTGCGGCTCATATTTAGTTTTATGGTGCGGCCGTCCTCTCTGCTTCAAAACTTCTTGGACTTTATCAAAAATTTTCTTTGCGATGATTGGCTCGTACTTCCCTTCGTGGAGCTCACCGCCATATTTGAATAATCCGGTGTAGAAGGGATTGGAGAGGATAAAAGTCGCCCTCGTCTTGTGGATTCTCTTTCCGCCGCGGGACATAATCCCGCGTTGCGCCAAAAAGTCCGAGATGTCTTCCAGGCGCGAATTACCTTTTGCATATAGTTCAAACGCTTGGCGAATAACCCGAGCTTTTTTGCGGTCAACGATAATACTTTTATTCCTCACATCGTTGATATAGCCAATCGGGGCAACGCTCGGATATTCGCCCCTGCGGACTTTTTGGCGCAAACCCCGCTTTGTGTTTTCGGAAAGAGAATCCACATAGTATTTGCTTTGCCCAAAAGCGATGTTCAACATAAATTTTCCTTGCGGCGTTGGTTCAAACCAAAACTGCGGGAATTTCAACGCCGCAATACGCCCGCAATCAATGAGATAAATAATTTTGCCACCGTCCACAGAATTGCGCGCCAATCTGTCAGGGTGCCAAGCCAAAATTCCGTTGGCTTCGCCGTGTTCAATTTTTTTCAACATTTCACCGAATATCGGACGGCCCGGAATTTTGGCTGATTGCTTTTCAATAAAAGTATCAATAATATTTAATTCATTTTGTTTCGCAAAGGCGCGCAATTCTGCGATCTGGGCTTCAATAGATAAAACTTGTTTATCCTCAACATCTGTTGATTTGCGGGCGTATAGAAAAAATTTGTTGTTGTTCATAAATTTATGTTGTTAATTTTTAATTGAGCAAAGCAAATACTTAAAATCGCAAGGGATTTCGAACCTGCGCTTGGCGAGCCGCGCTTTGCGCGGCGAGCCAGTGTTTCCGTTCTCTGCCGCGCTTCGCGCGGCTGAATCGGTCGGGAAAATTCCTGAAAGTTTGATTGTGGTGCGTTTATTTGACAAAATCCGAACCTTTTTTGAACGGAACTGATGGCGCGCTTCGCGCGCCAAACTGAACGCTCGGGCGGGCAAAAAGGAAGGGGGTTGGGGGGAAGGAATTTTTGCCCGCCCTCGTTTTCCGCCGCC
>Ga0315282_10000171_pt1 | contig 132530 bp, 135 predicted proteins | sample YL17G07_20_MG_FD_203693 | JGI IMG/M metagenome (GOLD analysis project Ga0315282, IMG submission 203693) | Sediment microbial communities from Yellowstone Lake, YNP, Wyoming, USA - YL17G07_20 | ecosystem: Environmental > Aquatic > Freshwater > Lake > Sediment | place: USA: Wyoming | collected... | reverse complement strand
TCTGGGACATGTTTAGCTCCTTCCCATTTGAGGTTATTCTACTACCTCAACCGGAGCTCACTCCACTCCCCAAACTGTACGATTCTCTTAACCCCTTTTGTGTCCCATTATCGCTGACGGTCTACATTTCAGTTAGCTTTCACTCACTGTCTGAAGCCGCCATATCTGGCGGTGAGGCTGTCTTTTCATAGCCTACATAAACCGTCTCTCGGAAGCGAGCCATATAAGCATAGAGGCATTCTTCCCAGGATGTCCCCTCTTCAACTGTTCAAGCTTGTCATCCACTTCCGCATCTGAAGGTGAGATATGCCCTCCGTTGTCATCAGGACAGATAAGCCAATTGACCCTTGCGTGTTGACCCATGCCTTCACCGGAATGGCCAGGCGGGCGGTCTTGGAGGTTGTGCGCTCCTGGACCTGCGCCACACCTTCGCCAGCTTTATGTTACTACGTGGGGCAAAGCCCAAGGTTATCAGTGAGACATTGGGACATAGCTCAGTAGCCTTTACAATGGACGTCTATAGCCATATAATTGAGGGTATGCAAAGCGATGCTATGGCGTTACTGGACGAAGTGTTGCCGGCAGGTAAAAATGGCGTGTCTCAAAAAAATAACGCCAAATTAACGCTAATAGTTAACATAACGGCAGTAAAAATTGAGGAATTAGCTTCAAGCCCCTGTAGCTCAGGCGGATAGAGCAGCGGTTTCCTAAACCGCGTGTCGGGCGTTCGAGTCGCCCCAGGGGTACCACTTTTTAAAGCTATTTTTCACCACAATAGACATTTCCCAACTTGACATAACTAAATTTGCCAACATTTTGCTAACCAGCGGCTTGAAATCGGCCTATCTGAAAAAAGGCAGATACAACTTTCAAGACCATATCTCAAATTACCTCAGCAGTGACTTTGCGCTACTGGCACATGGCGCTATATTGCATATGGTGCTATAATTTGATGGTCGGGCTGATATATCTGATAGTAGTACTTGGAGGTTAAGTCACTCTCATATGGTTGTGAAACCTGTCCATACACTTAAGTCGGGGGCAGACAAACGGGGTATATTATCGGCTATCGGCAATACCCCACTAGTGGAGATGAGCAGTCTGCAGCATAACCCAAAGGTGAGAATCTTCGCCAAACTGGAAGGGTGCAACCCCGGAGGTTCAGTCAAAGACCGACCGGCCTACTATATGGTGAAAGCAGCCGAGGAATCCGGACAACTCAACAAGGATAAAATAATTCTTGAGCCAACTTCAGGAAACATGGGGATTGCTCTGTCAATGATTGGCGCTGTGGAGGGTTATCGGGTCAAGCTTTTCATGCCGGAGTGTGTCACCGGTGAAAGACAGCATATAATCGAAGCCTATGGAGCTGAAGTCGTGCTCACCCCTGCCCGAGAAGGCACCGATGGCGCTATTCGGAGGGCATGGCAAGCTTTGCACGAAGCACCAGACCTGTACTACATGCCCAATCAATTCGAAAATGAGAACAATGTGCGGGCTCACTACGAAACGACTGGTCCCGAGGTCTTCGACCAGACAAAGGGGCAGCTCAATGTATTCGTCGCCGGGATGGGGACAACAGGAACTCTGATGGGGGCAGGTCGCTATCTGAAAGAGCGGAATGCCAGTATCCGCATTATTGGTGTTGAACCTATCGAGGGACATGCGATACAGGGCCTTAAGAACATGAAAGAGTCCATCGTTCCCAAAATCTACCATTTTGAACAACTGGACGAGAAAATTATCATAGGGGATGAGGAAGCGTTTGAAGCAGCAAGGTTGCTCGCCAGGGCGGAGGGCATCTTTGCTGGGATGTCTAGCGGGGCCGCTATGGCAGCAACTCTGCGCATAGCAGAGGGCATGAAATCGGGCACAATAGTAGTGCTCTTGCCTGATCGAGGCGATTGCTACTTGAGCACTACCCTTTACAGGTCCATATGTGCCAAATGCCCTCCGTAGGCCTGGCCTGGGCCATGTTGACATAAGGTGAGAGGCACTGCTATATCGGTGCCTCTATTGTTAATGCGGTGCCTTTACCCGGCTCCGATTGAACTTTCAAGCTGCCGCCTAGCAGGCGAACCCTCTCTTCTATCCCTGTGAGACCTAGCTTGCCCACTCGAGGTAACTCTGCCAAGCTCTGTAGCAAACTAAATCCTCTCCCATTGTCGCTAACAAATATCTTTGTTTTGTCCTGGCCAAACTCTACCACGACCTCCGCTTTTGAGGCTTGGGCATGCTTCTCAATATTCCTGAGTGCCTCTTGCACACTGCGGAAAACTATTAGCTCCACCTCTGCTGGGAAACGTCGTTCAACACCGGACACTGTTAGCTTTGCTTCTATCCCAGACCGTTTTTCGAGGTCACTAACCAGCCACCGCAATGTTGCCAGCAAGCCCAAATCATCTAACATCGGGGGACGCAGCTCTTGAGTGAAGCGCCGCACCCCCTCCAATGAATCGTTCAACTGCTGACGCAGCTCTTGGAGGAATGCAATGTCGTTTGGCATCAAGTGCGTGTTATCCCTGACGAAGTTGTCCAGCCGGCGAGAAACAGCATACAGAGCTTGAATTGTATCGTCATGAAGCTCACGAGCAATACGCTTTCGTTCCTCTTCCTGAGCCTTAGTAATCTGGCTAAGATAATATCGCAGGTTGTCCTGCATCCTTCTCTCTTCAGTGACATCCCTGGCGATATGCTGGAAAGCTACGGGTTTGCCGCTATCTATGGCCAAACTGGTGGTCAACATTATAATCGCCTCTGTGCCATCCTTCTTGATAAGGCGCTGCTCATAGGGTTGTGCCACCGGCTCCTTATCGAATAACTTGCGCCGAATATGTCCAGCCAGATTAAGGCCTTCATCAAACAGAAAAGCCTTTACATTCATCCTTGTCAGTTCTTCTACACTGTATCCAGTGAGCTTCTCGGCTGCTTTGTTGGCGGCTATGATATTGCCATCAAAATCATGAACCCAGATGGTGTCATTGGCATTCTCAAACAACCCTCGAAAGTTCTTCTCTGACATAGCCAATCTTTGCACTGCCAGACGCTCCTTTTGGTAGAGACGTGCGTTTTCAATAGCAGTTCCTATCTGAGTGGCGACAGCACCAAGCATCTCTATCTCTCCGGGGAGAAATTGCCGAGGGTGGCGCATAGCCACGCAAAGCGTGCCCACAATACGGTCTCTCAGAGTCATAGGTACAATAAGCTGGCTTTGGATTTCCATCTTCTTAACCTCAGGCCTGGTCAGCCTGGGGTCTTGAGAGGCGTCTTCCACTATCATGGGTTGCCCTGTCTTAGCCACTTCACCATTAAAACCTTCGCCAACCTTTATCCCCTCCATAGCCCTAGCGAATTCATCAGAGACACCTTCGTAGGCAACAAGCACCAGCTCATGCTTTTCCTCGTCAATCGTAAATATCAGAGAAGCCTCCACCTCCATCAACTCCATAACCGCATGAGTGGCCCTGCGCAGAACGTTCTCAAGCTCCAGAGACTCAGTAAGCATGCTAGAGAGAGCGTTGAGCATACTCAGACGCTTTTCATTGGCACGCGCTGAGCGAACATAATGCTGGAGCAACTGGTGCGCTGATTCCAAGTCAGCTAATGCGGCTCGGAACCTTTCTTTCTCCTTGGCCCGTATCCAAAGCCACAAGCAGGCGACTATACCTACTGTGATGACAGCCCCGACTTCGAAAAGAGCATCTCTAGAGGCAGGCGACAGGAAAATTGCCCTGGGCAACATAACCAGCAATGCAGCAAAGCAAGTAGCCAACCCCGCAGCTAGCCCTAAAACAAAACCGGAATAAATGATAGGCAGCAAGAAAAGAGTACGATCCAGAGCATGTCTAGTTAGGCCAAAGTGGACGCTGGGGCTTGTCGTATCTGCAATGCCCATCTGTTCAACATAGTGAAACAGACTTAGAAGTGTAAAGGTACTCACTATGAGCCACAAGTGGGGACTTCGCAGGATTTTCATCGACAGGCGTCAAATGTTCGATTTCTCAAGGAAGGTCGTCTAGGGTAAACCAACCTCTTTTGATCCCATGCAATACCGCCTCAGAGCGGGAGCCCACCCCTAGCTTATTGAAAATGCTTCTCAGATGAGCCTGAACAGTACGTACACTAATGAAAAGCGCCTCTCCAATATTCTTGTTAGTCATGCCTTTAGCTGCCAGTCGGAGTACCTCCATCTCGCGTTCGCTCAAAAGCTCAGAGGGTCGCGCCACTGTGGCTCCAGCAGACTCGGGCTTAAGTCGGGCCACCAACTTACGGATGACTATGGAATGGAGGACTGGCTCACCGGAGTGCACTGCCCTAATGGCATTAATCAACTCATCACCGCTCACGCTTTTCAATAGATAGCCAGCGGCTCCTGCTTCCAACAAACTGAAAATATACTCGTCATAGTCATAGCCGGTGAGAACTAGCACCGCAACCGAAGGCAGGAGTGTCTTTATCCGCTTGGTAGCTTCAATGCCGCTTAGTTTAGGCATAGCGACGTCCATGATAATCACATCCGGCTTGAGCTGAGTGGCTAGCCGAACTGCATCTTCGCCATCACCAGCCTCGCCAACAACCTCAAGGTCCTGTTCTCGCTCCAGAAGTTGGCGAGCTCCTTGTCGTACTACCACATGATCATCGACAAGCAGAATCCTGATAGTACCTATGGTATGCCCCCTTGACTGCCATATGCAGTCCACTTGCACATTATACAAGCACCGAGGCATAGGCGCAAATGCCTAATCATAACGGCCTACCTGCCGCTAGATTTATCTGCGCTTAGAACAGCACAAAAATAGGCAGTTTTTCTTTTGCACTATGGAACACGAAGTGATATAATAAAACGGTTGATAAAATAATCACAATCTATTGTAGGAATACCAGGTAGCTCGGTCGTCAAATCTATAACCTTACCAAGACAGGAGACAGGATATGGCAAAAACTGAGACGGAGGTGCTCTCACAAGGGCGAACCCCATCTGGATTGGACGAGAAACTATCTGCACAGATCCGAAAGGTTATTGACGAAACACGTGGACAATCAGGGGCTTTGATACGGGTCTTACAGCAAGTACAGGGGATTGTAGGTTATTTACCGCCACAGGTACTCAAGACTGTTTCCAAGGAAATGAAGGTCCCGCTGAGTGAGGTTTATGGAATAGTTAGTTTCTATAGCTTCTTCAGCATGGTTCCCAAGGGCAAACATATTGTACAGGTATGCATGGGTACTAGTTGTTATGTTAAGGGAGGAGAAGGGCTCCTCAACGCCTTAAAGAAGGACTATGGGCTTGAGCCTGGAGATATCACCCAAGATGGCAATTTCTCTCTTGAAATGGTCCGCTGCCTTGGTTGCTGTGGACTATCTCCCGTAGCGGCCATTGGGACCGATGTTTATCGCAGGGTAAAGCCCAGTGAGCTAAAAGGTATCCTGAGTTCCTACCGTTAGGAGAAGTGACAAGTGAAACCACTTTCATCCGCAAAAGAGTTAGCTAATCTAAGAGAACAGGCACAAAAGAAACTGGCAGAAAACGAGAAGAAGATCCAGGTTAAAGTGCATCTGGGAACGTGTGGTATTTCTGGAGGGGCGAATAAGGTTCTGGATGCCTTTACCCGCGAGGTAGAAGGCCGCAGGTTATCTGATGTTGTAATATTAAAAGCAGCATGTATTGGACTCTGCGGAATAGAGCCTGTGGTCACCGTTATCCAACCCGGAAATGTAAAGACGCTGTATGTCAACCTCACGGCTGATAAGGTCGCCCGAATTGTAGCTGATCACCTAGTTGGGGGAAAGCCAGTCCAGGAATGGACGCTACCCCTGGATGCTCAGCGTCTCAAGCTTCAAGAAATAAGAGTGATGCACAATCAAGACCTCAACCCGATGAACATTGAAGAGTACATCGCTAGAGGCGGCTATCAAGCTATTGCTAAGGCACTCACCGAAATGAAGCCTGATGACGTCATTGAGGAGATCAGAAAGGCTGGATTAAGAGGACGGGGAGGCGCAGGCTTTCCAACGGCCACAAAGTGGGGCTTCGTCCGCAGCGCGCCAGGTGACGAAAAATTCATTGTCTGCAATGGCGATGAAGGTGACCCTGGTGCCTACATGAACCGGGCAGTATTGGAAGGTAACCCCCATTCAATACTCGAGGGTATGGCAATCGGAGCCTATGCCATAGGTAACGTTCGTCAAGGATATGCCTATGTCCGTGCTGAATATCCACTGGCAATTGAGACTTTAAATCATGCTATTGCCGAGGCCAAAAAATATGGTCTAATGGGGAAAAATATTCTGGGCACTTCCTTTGAGTTCTCCCTGGATATCTTCCCTGGTGCTGGAGCCTTTGTTTGCGGCGAGGAAACAGCCCTTTTAGGTTCGATTGAGGGGAGAAGAGGAAATCCCCGTCAGCGACCCCCATTCCCTGCAAATAAAGGACTTTTCGGCAAACCCACTACCATCAATAACGTAGAGACGTGGTCTGATGTGCCCGCCATAATTTTGAATGGGGCTAATTGGTTCGCTGAGGTCGGTACCGCAAATAGTAAGGGAACCAAAACTTTGTGCTTGGTGGGAAAGATTAACAACCCCGGTCTGGTTGAAGTACCTCTGGGAACGCCGCTAGGCAAGATAGTATTTGATATCGGTGGCGGAATTCCCAACGGTAAAAAATACAAGGCTGTTCAAATCGGTGGGCCGTCCGGAGGGGTTATCCCTATTGAGCATCTCAACACCCCAGTCGACTACGAATCTGTTACTGCATTAGGCGCTATCATGGGATCTGGCGGCTTGGTAGTGATGGATGAAGATAGCTGCATGGTAAATATAGCCAACTACTTCCTCGAATTCACCAGGGACGAGTCATGTGGCAAATGCACACCCTGCCGTGCCGGTATTCCCGAGATGCGGCAGTTATTAACCAAAATAAGCCGTGGCGAAGGGACTATGCAAGACATTGCCCTTCTAGAGGAGATGGGAGAGATGATCGCCTCGGCATCTCTGTGTGGTCTGGGACAGACCTCGCCTAACCCTGTTCTATCCACACTTCGCCATTTCCGTTCCGAATATGAGGCTCATATCATTGATAAAAAGTGCCCTGCCGGTGTTTGTCAGGCACTTTTCAAGGCAGCTTGCCAGCATACCTGTCCTGTAGGACTTGATGTCCCCGGGTATGTTAGTTTGATCAAAGAGGGCAAATTTGTCGAAGCCTATTGTTTGATCAAACAGCGCAATCCTTTCCCCTCTATCTGCGGTAGAGTTTGCCACCATCCGTGCGAAGGCAAATGTCGCCGTGGTCAGATAGAAGAGCCTGTGGCTATCAGGGACCTCAAGAGGTTTGCTGCAGATTATGCCTTCGAGCTTGGCGTAGAATGTCTACCACCTGTGGCCCAGAAGAAAAAAGAACGTGTAGCTATCATAGGTGCTGGACCAGCCGGACTTAGCGCTGCCTATGATCTAGCTCAGGACGGTTATCAGGTTACCATATTTGAGGCTCAACCAGTAGCAGGTGGAATGCTGGCCTGGGCAATCCCGGAGTACCGCCTGCCTAAGAGTATCCTGCAAAAGGAAGTTGACGCTGTCGAAAAGCTTGGTGTACAGATAAAGTTGAACTCTCCTGTAAATGATATTGATTCACTGCTTAAGGACGGATATCAAGCAGTGTTTATAGCCACTGGTGCTCCTAAAGGGGAGAAGATGGGCATTCCAGGCGAGGATTTAGACGGAGTCTGCGATGCCATTGATTTCCTGAGAGAGGCCAATTTAGGTAGGGAAGTCAAAGTTGGAAAGAAAGTGGCAGTGGTCGGTGGAGGTAACTCTGCGGTTGATGCTGCCAGGGTTGCTCTAAGAAAAGGGGCCCAACAGGTAACCATAGTTTACCGGCGCGAAAAGCAAGATATGCCGGCACTTAAGGATGAAATAACGGCCGTAGAAGAGGAAGGTATAGATCTACAATTCCTCGTAGCACCCACCAAAGTGATTGGTCAGAACGGCAAGGTTTCCGGCATAGAGTGCGTCAAAATGCAGCTAGGAGCGTTTGACAAGAGCGGCCGAAAAACGCCTTCCCCCATTGAAGGGTCGCAATATGTTATCAATGCAGACATGGTTATAAAAGCCATTGGTCAGAGGCCCGATCCTTCCTTCATTAAGGACAGTGGCATCAAAACTGGTGGAGGCGGAACCGTCAGTGCTGATCGCCGTACGCTGGCCACTGACCGCAAAGGGGTCTTTGCTGGCGGAGATGTGCAGACTGGCCCACAGACGGTAATTGAAGCTATCGCTGCCGGGCAAAGAGCGGCCTCTTCAATCAAGAGATTCCTCCAGGGTAAAGAGCTTCAGCCTCTAGTGGAGCGAAATGGCCACAAACCTATTGCCATCTCTTCGCTACTGCCCACTGAGGAGCAAACCCACGAGCGGGCTAGAATAAGAGTCGCCGAGATTCCGGTCACAGAGAGAAAGTCTTCCTTTAAGGAGGTCGCATTGCCTTACAGTGCAAAGGAAGCTATCGAAGAGGCCAGCAGGTGCCTGCGATGTGACCTACAAGCTGAGGGCTGATGACATTATGAAAGAAATAACTTTAACAATCAACGACAAACAAGTCAAGGGAAAAGAAGGGGACACCGTTCTCGGTGTTTGCCAAGCCAACGGCATTGATGTTCCAACCCTGTGTCACCTGGATGGACTAACAGATGTCGGTGCGTGTAGAATCTGCGTTGTTGACGTAGAAAAAGAAAGAAGACCAGTTCCTGCCTGTGCCTATCCTGCACGCGATGGTCTGGTGGTGAAAACCAATACGCCAAAGCTCGAGAAATACCGGCGCTTGTTACTAGAGCTTATCTTCACCGAGCGCAACCATTTTTGTATGTTCTGCGAGATAAGTGGAGACTGCGAACTTCAGAAGTTGGCCTATCGCTACCAGATGGACAATGTGCGATATCCTTACACCTTCCCCTCCAAGTCCGTGGACTCATCTAATGAATACCTGGCTATTGACCATAACCGCTGCATCCTCTGCGGAAGATGTGTTCGGGCTTGTGCTGAGGTGGCGGGAATAAATACGTTGGATTTTGGTAAGCGCGGTTGGAAGACCATGGTGGCTGCTGACATTACTGAACCCCTGGGTGATTCGTCATGTATTTCCTGCGGTGCATGCTTACAGGCTTGCCCCACGGGAGCAATTTTCTGCAAGCAAAGCATCTACAAGGGTAGGACAGCCGATTGCCAGAAAATTTCAACCGTTTGTCCCATATGCGGCGTAGGTTGCGAGTTAGACGTGTTGGTCAGGGATAATAACGTGGTGATGATAAAAGCACCTAAGTTAACCCAGACCAGAGGCTCTCTATGCAAGATGGGGCGTTTTGAGTTGCTTAGCCAAACCAGCGCTAGAGTGACATCTCCTCTAGTACGCAATAAACAGGGCAAATTAGAGGAATGCAGCATGGATACCGCAATAGAGACTATAGCCAATAAAGTGCGGGAATTTAAAGGCAGCTTTGGTGGCGTAGCCTCTACCAGAGTACCTGAAGAGACACTTTCACAATTCAATAAAATGATGCACGATGCGATATCCACCGAGTACGTAGATACATTGGATGGAATGAGCTATCGGGTAATCTCTGAAGGTATCAAGCAGTTCTCTAACAACGGGAAGAAAATGGATATTGAGAGCCCCGTTGAAGAGATATCGGAAGCTGATTGCATTGTTGTAGTTGGAGCCGATCCACTGAAAACTCATCCTGTTGTTGGCTCCCTGATCCGGAAGGCACGAAGTCTAAAAGGCGCAGAATTAATCGTTATTGATTCTGCCAAGGATCCTTTCGCTACTTGGAGCAGCCTTTGGTTAAAGCCTAAAGCAGGTAGCGAGGGAACTCTGTTTAATGGCCTGATCAAAATCATGGCTGACAAGGGCTTGGTAAGTCGAGAGAAGTTATCTGCAGAGCTTGCCAAGTCACTGAACAAGTATGACGTTGATAAGGTAAGCAAAGCTACTGGAATTGGTAAAGAGGACCTTGAGTCAGCAGCTAATCAGTATGGCAAGGCCAAACACGGTGTAATCATATACGGTGAGGGATTGCTGCAGAAAAACGATCCCAAGCTAGTAGCGAGTCTTCTCACATTGGCGAGCCTTACTGGGGACCCGTCAAAGGATAAATTAAGGGTTATTTCCCTTAAACCGAATTCCAATAGCCGTGGTGCTTGGGAGTTAGGTTTGGCAGGCAAAGGTCTGCCACAAGCCAAACTCAAAGGTCTTTATGTGCTACTTGGCGATGAACAAGGCAGCGACGAAATATTGAGCTTGATTAAAGGTCTTGATTTCGTGGTTGTGCAAGCGGGTTATCAGTCAGCTGTCACCGCTGCTGCTGATGTGGTTTTGCCTTGTCCAATCTGGGCCGAGAGAGAAGGAAAATTCGTTAGCATGGACGGTCGTATCCTTAAGTCCAGGCAAGTGCTTCAACCCAAGAATGGCCTGCTCGAGGACCGAGAGATATTCGCAAAGCTCTCCAAAAAACTAGGTAAAAGCTAGGCCCTAGCTAGGAGGTTGACTGTGGCCAAACCAAAAGTTGCTACTGCATGGCTCGCTGGTTGTGCAGGATGCCATATGTCCTTTTTGGATATAGATGAGGCGATACTCGAAGTGGCCAAACTGGTAGAGTTTTCTACCAGTCCAATAACCGACTTCAAGGAGTTCACACCTGTCGATGTCGGTATTGTTGAGGGTGCAGTCTGTAATACGGATAATGTAGAGGTACTAAAGAAACTACGGGCAAATTGCAAAATACTAATGGTATGGGGTGATTGTGCCTGTTTCGGTGGAATCATGACTATGCGCAACATGATTCCTCTTGAGGATGTTCTGAAGCGAGGCTACATCGAAGCTGATAGCAACGCAAAAGGAAGCGCTATCCCCACGGATGAGGAACTGCCTAGACTCTTAGATAAGGTCAAGCCGGTGAATGAAGTGGTCAAGGTTGACTGCTACGTCCCGGGTTGTCCACCAAATGCCAAAGCAATTCTCTATGCCTTGACTGAACTTCTAGCGGGTAGAATACCAGTGCTGCCCAGCGATATGATGAAGTTCGATTAAGGTTGTTAGAACCAGGGAGGCAATCAAATGTCCAAGAAGGTCGTTATAGAACCAATCACCAGGATTGAGGGACACGGTAAGGTAACTATACATCTTGATGATCAAGGTGAAGTATCAGACGCTAAGTTCCATGTGGTGGAGTTTCGTGGATTTGAGAAGTTCTGTGAAGGGCGGCTATTCTGGGAAATGCCGGTTATCACCCCACGCATCTGCGGCATATGCCCGGTCAGCCACCACCTGGCTTCAGCTAAAGCGACTGATGCTATCCTGGGGGTAGAGATTCCGCCGACAGCGAAGAAGCTGCGCGAGTTGTTACAAATGGGCCAGTATGTCCAGTCTCATGCACTCCACTTCTTCCATCTGGCCAGCCCTGATTTGTTGTTAGGGATGGATGCTGATCCTGCCATACGAAATGTTATCGGCGTTATCGGTGCTCACCCGGACCTTGCTACCAAAGGAGTGCTTCTGCGCAAGTTCGGGCAAGAGATAATCGGCATGCTGGGTGGAAAGAAGGTCCATCCCAACTTCGCTATCCCAGGAGGGGTCAGCAAGGCTCTTCATCCCGATGAGCGTGACAAGATCCGCAAGGGGATAGATGGTGTTATTGCTGACATGCAGGTTGCTGTTAACCTTATAAAGGGTTATCTGGCACAACACGCTGATTTAGCAAACAGTTTTGCCAACTTCCCCTCTAACTACATGGGGCTGGTAGATGCTTCCGGCAATGTGAAACTCTATGACGGGAAATTAAGAATTAGAGACGAGAAGGGCAATATACTTGAAGATCAGGTTGAGCCAAAGAACTATCTGTCCATCATTGAAGAGAAGGTAGAGAACTGGTCCTACATGAAATTCCCCTACTATAAGAAGTGGGGGTATCCGAGGGGAATCTATCGGGTAGGTCCTTTAGGACGACTTAATGTTTCTGATGGATTCACTACTCCTTTAGCTAATAAAGAGTTAAAGGAATTTAAAAAGCTGAGCAAGAATGGTATTGTTGAAGGTTCACTATACTTCCATTACGCTCGAATGATTGAAGGGCTATACGCAGCTGAGAAGATCAAGGAATTAGTGGAAGATAATACCATTTGCTCTACAGACATCAGAGTTTCATCCAATAAGTTCAATGAAGTGGGAATTGGGGTAATCGAAGCCCCAAGAGGGACCCTTATCCACCACTACCAGGTAGACTCCAAAGGCACTATCCGCAAGGTGAACCTGATCGTGTCCACAGGCCACAATAACCTGGCCATGAACCGGGCAGTAGAGAGCGTAGCTAAGAGTTTCATCAAGGGCGGGAAGCTCACCGAGGGAATTCTTAACAGGGTAGAAGCCGCTATTCGGTGCTATGACCCCTGCCTGTCCTGTGCCACGCACGCCCTGGGGCAGATGTCTCTTATCGTTCAATTGGTCTCTGCCAATGGTGAGGTTATTGAGGAAGCCCGCAGAGGCTAGAGTCGCAGCTTAACATATCGCTTTTCTCGAAGTTGAAGCACTGGCATCCCATGCCAGTGCTTTGTTTTTTAGTCTTACTATGATTCCTTCACACCCAGCTATATGGTAAAATCAGCAGGGTGGCGGGAGTTTACCCCCTGAAAACAGCTCTACGTTAAGGAGGCAGTCTGATGCCAGTAGCAGCGTGTGGTGTTTCTTGCGACGTGTGTGGACTCTATGTCAAGCGCATCTGCGGTACTTGTGTAGCCGGTACTGATGAGAAAGCCCACAAGAAACTGGATGCCCAGATGAAGCTGCTCAACAAGCAGTGCCCCATTCTGGCATGTGCTGTAGAGAGGAAAGTCGCTTATTGCCTTAAGGACTGCGAAGATTTCCCTTGCGTTAATTTCGAGTCCGGGTTATGGGCTGGCCCCTTCCCATATAGCACCCACTTTTTGACCATGTTCAAAAAAAGGCTGGGCAAGAAATAGCGCATTCTCTCAAAGCTAAACATGTGACCAAGCATAACTTAAAAGGCAACAAAATGACGAGGTCTTCAGGCTTCAGTGGATATGTGTTAGAATAAACTGTAGTATCTTTGCAGGAGGTTTGCCGTGGGCACCACTAATGAGAATTTAGAATTTGCATTTGCCGGGGAAAGCCAGGCTAGTCGGAAGTATACCTACTTTGCGGAAAAGGCTGCAGATGAAGGCCACAAACAGGTGGCACGCTTGTTCCGCGCAGCAGCAGAAGCTGAAACTGTGCATGCTCGCAATCATCTGAAAGTTATGCAAGGGATCAACTCGACCAAAGAAAACCTACTAGCGGCAATTAAGGGCGAGAATCACGAATTTACAGAGATGTATCCTGGCTTCATAAAACAAGCTGAAACAGAAGGCAACAAGAAGGCAAAGGACAGCTTTGACCTGGCAAATAAGGTTGAACAGATTCACCACGGCTTATACAAGAAAGCACTTGATATGGTGGAGAAGGGCAAGGCCATGGCCGAGAAGCCGTTCTATGTTTGCCAGTACTGCGGCAATACGGTAGAAGGTGAAGCTCCTGATAGATGCTCAGTCTGTGGGGCACCCAAGAAAATGTTCAAGCTGATAGAGTAGACTCGACATCTTTGGGTCGCCTAGTAATAGGCTTGTCTACTGAACTCCGGTTAACGACCTGGCTGGAAAAGCAATGAGGTCGGAATGGCAAAGAGGAAGCTGAAGCTCGTCTTTCCACCAGAGCTTATCCGGGAGCCTATTATCTACCACCTTGGAGAACAGTTCAATGTGGTCACCAACATTCTGCGCGCCAATGTGGAGATAGACAAGGGGTGGGTTATACTGGAGCTTGAGGGTGATGGTGAAGCGCTAGACCTGGCAGTCTCCTGGCTGACTGCCAAAGGGGTCAGTGTTAAACCAGCGGACGCAGCCTCTCTGTCTGATGCCTGACTAACTCAGCGATGTCAGTTGAATTTTGCCCCAAAGCCCCAACACATCGCCTTTCACGATGGCCACACCGCTAAGTCCAGGCACACGCTGTGCGAATTCGATTGCCTTGGGTATATCTTCAACCGAGTGAACTAAGTTGCCTATGGCTGTGGCCGCAGCATCGGCTAGAGCTGCGGATGGCGAAAACACTGTTACTGCGTCTGCCAGACCAAAACTGAGAGAGTGCCCAACGGTTCCCGATGAAGTGCAGACACCGAGGGGTGTATCGTCTGGCTGTATCACAAAGGCGATCTTGCCCGTGAGGGGAGACTCGCCAGCATAAATACCTACCAGCCTCGGGCGCAAAGACCTCATAAATATATCCCCACCATTCTCTACAATAACCTCGTCAGAGAACTGGAGCAGTCTTACGCCCACCTCTCTGGCTATGGCTCCTGCCACAGCCGCCATAGGCCCAACGCCTACCGCTTCAGCTGCCAAAGCCATATTCCTGACCACTGCCGGTGCATTATCTTCCACATGAATTGGTTCCAGAGTCAAGGCGAAAAGAGGGTGCTTTTTAATGTAGTCTTCAAGGCCAGAGCGGCATTTCTTGACCACTTCAAGAGCCTGGCTCGAGAGGTCACTTTTGGCTCTGATAAGGAGGTCAGTCTCATCGACCACCACGGGGAAAGCAACTAGGTCTTCGGTGGTAACCCACTGCCGGTATGTTCTCGGCTGGTACATAGCAACTACAGGCGTGTTTCCATGGCCCTGACTGGACAGGCTTTGAGGCAAAGGTCACAGGCGATACATTTATCACTTACGAAGTCGACCCTGCGGGTCACTGGGTCGACCACAAAAGCACTGACCGGGCAAATGGTAACACAAGCGCCACAATGTGTGCATCGCTCTTCCTGGCGAGCCATGTCCTTCACCAGAGGTTGAACCTCTACCCCGGTCTCTTTCAAGAAGTGTATAGCCCCATCATACGCTTTGCGTTCTCCAGCGAGTTCCAAGACCAGGAGCCCCTCTTCCTTTGGTGTCACCGACGCCTTGAGAACGTTGAACTCCATATCATAGTCTTTCACCAGGTGATATATTATAGGTTTGTCCACCAGGTTAGGTGGAAAATGCAATACAATTTTCTTTGATATGCGCATCGGACTGCCCCCTTCTCTAGATAGAGCGTTCCTCCAAAGGCCTGATGACGATGCCGCTCTCAACTCCCGGTAATGGCGCCACAGGCCGGGTGATGAGAAACTCGCCGCGCTTGATCCATTCCTTGAGAGTAGCAGCTATTTCTGAAGCCCTATAATAGCTTGACAATGAAGCGGTAGGAATAACCTTTTCCAGAGCTTTGATGTGCCCACTTCTTAGCTCTGCATAGCTGACTTCTCCCAGCACATCTGGCTCTCTTTCGGGGTAGGTTTTCGAGTAGTCAACGATGGGCGCAAATATATCGGAATCCTTCACCGCCGTGTAACGCAATATCTCCTCAGAAAGGATGGGGATGGGGACTCCGATACCCACGGTCAATGTACTTCCATAGCCAAGGAAGCTCGTCCCCACCAGCCATCTGGCGCTCATCTGCTTCAAATCGCCGATCACTGACAGCGTGCCAGCGCCTCTCTTGGGCACCCCGTTTTCGCCTCGCAATACGTTGGGGTTGTGTTGGGTCCCATGCCATGCCACATAGCCAACGCCACCACCTAAGAATATCTTTGTTCCTATACCAATTGTCTTGTAAAGGGGATCATTCAGCAGGGGAGAGAGCTGTCCCGCCGAGGAGAAGGTAGCATTGCCTAAGCGCGGTTTCAGCACTCCCATGTAAGTATACAGGGTACGGTCGCTTACGTTGACAGCCACGTTGTAGTTCTGATAGGCGTTTCTGATGTTGAACAGGGTGGCCTCATTGATGAGTTTGATGTTGATCCAGGTCTCAATCTTCTTACGCGGGTAGCAGTCAGTGCCATAGGCTGTAGCCACCAGCAAGATATCCTTGCCAGCTACTAAGTCCTCAATAACGTGCCCTCCGCCATACCTGAACTCCCCTGGGTGGTTGCGATTTCTGGGGTCGTCATCTGGCGTGGCGGTAGCACCGATAAAGAGGTCTACTGCTGCCAAGCCGGTATAGGCGGGCACGTCATTAAGATATACCTTGCCACCACCGAACTTAATCCGAGGCTTAGAGTGCCCCACACTTAAAAAGGCACCAGACGAGCACATTGGGCCAAAAGTGCCCGTGGTCACCACGTCGATCTCTTTGGCTGCTCTGGCCACCCCTTTTTTCTCGACGACACCAATGACCTCTTCCGCCGTGACCACCACCGCTTGCCCCTTGGCAATTTTTTCGTTTATCTCCTCAATTGTCTTAGTCATTTACATTCCCCTGTCTGACAACAACTATTGCCACGAGATAGGCCTTTTGTGAGGCTCTAAAGTCATGCCTCTTAATGGGGATATTATAGCCCATCTTTGTTTTTAATGCATTTCGTTTGGTTTCTTTTTCGCCTAGCCGCTAAATCTGAGAGTCTTGAAAGCATGAAACTACTCTTTTGGTCGGAGTGCCAAGTCGGCTATAGTCTAGGTTTTGTTTCTGGCGATAGTCGTCTCTAATTGTGCTGGCTTTGATAATAGGTTGATAACGGCTGGCTGTCAAGCGTGAGCATCGGCAAGGTGTAATCTGTCAAACGCCTAGCCAGTGGATACAGGGCATGCTTGTGCATTAGTCGGGCATTTGTCGTTGTGATATACTACCCCATACCTGTTCTTTGATAGTGCGCTGCCCAGACTTTAGAATAAGGTGATCTATGTATCAAAAGACTACTCTGGACAATGGTTTGCGTCTGGTCACAAGCCAAGTGCCTACCAGCCGTTCAGTATGCTTGGCCTTCTTCCTGGGTATTGGCTCTCGCTATGAGCAGACCTCAGAGTCTGGCATCTCCCATTTCGTTGAACATCTGTGTTTCAAGGGCACTAAGCGCCGTCCCAGTTCCCGAGAGGTTTGTCTGGCCATCGAGGGGGTGGGGGGTATGCTTAACGGTGGCACAGATAAGGAGGCAACTGTTTACTGGTGTAAGGTAGCCCTTCCTCACTTTTCCCTGGCCTTGGATGTGCTAGTAGATATGCTGCGCTCCTCACTTTTTTATGCTATGGATGTGGAGAAGGAGCGGGGGATAATCATGGAGGAGATCGCCTTGAGCCGGGATATGCCCAGCCAGCTTGTTGATTTGCTCATAGATGAGGTGCTCTGGCCTGACCAGCCCCTGGGCCGAGATGTGGCTGGCACCAGGGAGACAGTAACCACTATGGAGCGCCAGCGAATGTTAAATCACTGGGCAAAATACTATGTGCCCGGGAACACTGTGGTTACTGTGGCCGGTGACGTAGAGCATCAGGGGGTGCTGACCCAGGTAGTTAAGGCTCTAGGCGACTGGTCGGGTCGCCAGAAGTACCTCTGGTCTTCCTCCGATAACAAACAGAACAGTCCCAGGCTGCGGGTAGAGGCCAGGGATATAGAGCAGACCCACCTATGCCTGGCCCTGCGAGGTTTACCCGCCAATCACCCCGATCGCTTCACACTGGATCTGCTCAATGTAATCCTGGGCGAGGGTATGACCAGCCGCCTTTTTCTGGAGGTGAGGGAAAGGTTGGGTCTGGCGTACGAGGTATACAGTTCTATCAACCACTTCTCGGATGCTGGCTCACTGACCATCTATGCCGGTGTGGAACCAGGCCGTCTTGAGACGGCTCTGGGCGCTATTATTGGTGAGTTGGCCCGTCTGCGTCAAGACATCCCTGAGGAGGAAATAGTCAAGGCCAAAGAGTTCAGCAAGGGACGGCTGCTGCTGCGTATGGAGGACACCCGCAGCGTTGCTGGCTGGTTGGGTGGCCAGGAGTTACTCCTGGAACGCATTCTGACCGTGGACGAGGTGCTGGCCAAGATTGATGCCATCAGCCCCAGTGATCTGAAACAGATGGCTCAGCGGTTGATCATCGGCGACAAGCTTAGTCTGGCTGTGGTAGGCCCAGTTCGTCAAGGGGAGGAACACCTGCAAGACTTGCTGAAGCTATAATTGATCTGTATTGCGTGGTTTATTCTTTCACCCTTGAACCTAGAATAAAGACGATACCAGCCAAAGCTGCCACGCAAAACACCGAAGTGTGGAACGTGCCAGTGACATCGATCAGGAAGCCAAAGAGAACAGGCATCGCCAGCGGTCCGATATTGCCAAGTGAGGAGATGAGGCCAACAACACCCCCCACAGAGGCAGCTAATCGCTCGTGCCCCGCCGGTACTGCAAGGCTGATGGTCAACACGCCCGTAGTGGTGAATCCTGCTAAGAAAAGACATAGGAGCAGGAGAGGTAAAGGAGCGTAGTTTATTCCCACGATAGATATACCTGCGGTCAGTCCCAGCATGCCTATCAGTGTCCTTCTATCGCGGAACCTGTCCGATGCGAAACCAATCACCGGCCCTGCCAGAAAGAACCCTAGAGGGAGTAAAGATGCAATAGCCGCATTTAGCTCCTTCGTCTCCAGAACGTTCGGCATCCACGTAGCAAGGGTGTCATAACTTCCCATCGCCGCCATCACAAAGAGGAATAACACCCAGACATACCTGTCCTTTAGAACTGCGCCGAAGTTCATAGGCTGTCTCTGTGAAGAGCCCTGCACAGCACTTTTGGCAAAAAACCACCAGAGCCCACAGAGAGTTGCAGCGAGCCCACCATACAGTAGCAGAACATGGTTCCAGTACATTTTCTCAAGCAGGACAGGCGTAAGCCCAAGGGCAGTAGCATTACCAGCAGCGAAACCAGAAACATAGATACCTGTCGAGAGGCCAGGTCTCCTTGGCGACCACTCCGTCACTATTAGAGACAAACAGGGTAACACAGCAGCTAGACCCAGCCCGAGGAAGAATTGGCTAAGCAACATGGTCGGGTAGCTAGATGAGAAGGCCCTCAGCACAGCAGAAATTGCAGATATAAGCAATGCTATCCTGAGGGCACGCAGGTAGCCAATTCTGTCACCTATTAGCCCCCAAGGTATCCTGAATACGACCAGACTTATCATGGCGGCTGCAAAGACAATGCCGAACTGCGTGTGGGATAGTCCCATATCTTCCATGACCAATGTGGCCATCGGTGCGGTAGCGAACAGCAGTAGATGTAATAGGAAAGCAATGGCAAACGAGAATGCCAGCATTACCGGTGCCGCCAAGGCGGTTCTTGACCTCTCAGCTTGCTGTATCATAATGTAGCTCTCATTTTAGAATATTCCTGCGACATCTTCCAGTCCAAAAGACTGTCCCTGCTGCGCGCCACCAGAAATCAAAGGTTGATTCTTTGGCACAAATATAATAGCATTGAGTTGGAATTAGAAGGCAGGTGAACAATGCCAGCTCTGCAAAGGCTCTGAAACCTGTGTGATGCAGTTCAATTATTAGCGCGCCAGGCATGTTACCACAGGTCAAGAGCGCCTCTAAACGCCACCTCACTCTCAATGAAGGTTGACTCTGCCACACCGAAGACGTAAAATAAAGACTTACATTGAGATTACTGCAACAAAGGCTTTGAGATGAGTACAAAAGGACGCATTGAAATCGACCGAGAGTTTTGCAAGGGATGTGAAATTTGCATCTCGTTCTGCCCTAAGAACTTAATTGCACCGTCCGATAAGTTTAATGCCAGTGGCTACCAGCCGGCTTCATTCAATGACAATGGTGAATGCACAGGATGTGCCATCTGTGCAGTAGTTTGTCCAGAAGTCGCAATAGAGGTCTACCGTGGCTAAGGTTCTCATGGATGGGAACAGCGCAATAGGTGAAGCAGCCGTCAGGGCTGGCTGCCAGTGCTATTTCGGTTACCCCATTACCCCCCAGAATGAACTGACTGAGTATATGGCTATCCATTTGAGCAGGAAGAAAGGATGTTCTTTTATTCAGGCAGAGAGTGAGCTTGCGGCCATAAGTATGGTACATGGAGCTAGCTTGGCTGGGGTCAGAGCCATGACCTCCTCCTCAAGCCCTGGAGTCAGCCTGATGCAGGAAGGAATCTCCTATTTGGCAGCTTGTGGACTCCCAGCAGTCATTGTCAATATGTCCAGAGGCGGTCCGGGACTGGGAAGCATATCTGCCGCCCAGTCAGATTATTTTCAGTCTACCAGAGGTGGGGGACACGGGGATTATCGGACCATAGTTTTGGGACCGTCATCTGTACAGGAGTTGGCAGATCTAACCCACCGCGCCTTTGATCTCGCTGACAAGTATCAGATTCCCGTGATTATTCTTGGAGATGGCATGCTGGGACAGATGAAGGAGCCGGTGGAATTCAAACACGAAGCTCCCCAGGAGTTACCAATTAGAAGCTTTGCATTAAGAGGAGCTAAAGGACGACCAAGCAGATATGTCAAAACACTTTCTTCGCAGCCGAATGATCTGGAAGAGATTAACTGGAGTTTGTTTAGAAGATACCAACTGATCAAGAAAGAGGAAACCACTTACGATACATTTATGGTTGACGATGCCAAGCTGATAGTTGTTGCTTTTGGGATCGCAGCCCGTATTGCCAAGGGGGCAATCAAGAATGCACAGGCAAACGGCCTGAAGGTGGGTATGTTGAGGCCAATCACTCTATGGCCATTCCCCTCAGAAAAGGTTCAAGAGCTGGCAAAACAGACAAAACATTTTCTTGTTTTCGAAATGAGTATGGGACAGATGGTAGAGGATGTGCAACTGGCACTGGAGGGCAAGGGAGAAGTATCCTTCTATGGAAGGCCTGGAGGTGTGATTCCCACCCCTAGCGAGGTGTTTCGAGTAATCTCCCGCCTTTGCTATCAGAAAGGTCTGAAGTAAGAAGATGAAAAAGATATTCTCCAGACCGAGGTTACTAAAAAGGGTTCCTTTCCACTACTGTCCGGGATGTGGACATTCCATTATCCATCGGCTTATGACTGAGGTAATCGATGAGATGAATCTGCAGGATAAAGCCATTGGCATTCCCCCTGCCGGCTGTGCTGTTTTCGCCTACTACTATTTTGATGTAGATATGGCAGAATGTGCCCATGGCAGAGGGGCGGCGGTGGCTACCGGACTAAAACGGGCGTACCCTGAGGCGATAGTATTCACTTATCAAGGGGATGGTGATCTTGCTGCGATCGGCACTGCCGAGATCATACATGCCGCCAACAGAGGAGAACGAATAACCACCATTTTTGTCAACAACGCTGTCTACGGAATGACCGGCGGCCAGATGGCTCCCACCACCCTATTAGATCAGCAGACCACCACCACTCCTTATGGGCGTAATGTAAAGCTCGAGGGATGTCCCCTCAAGATCAGCGAGATGTTAGCGCTAACCAAAGGTGCGGTGTATATTGAGCGGACAGCAGTCAATTCTCCGGCCAACATTCGGAAGACGAAAAAGGCCATCCGCAAGGCATTCCAAACGCAAATTGATGATCTTGGTTTTTCTCTGGTGGAGATACTCTCTGCCTGCCCCGTCAATTGGAAGATGACTCCGTTGGAGTCATGGCAGTGGATAGACAAGGAACTGATGAGGGAGTTCCCCTTGGGTGTAATAAAGGATATGACCGGGAAACAAGATGCTGATTAAGACAGTCTTTGCAGGTTTCGGAGGCCAGGGTGTTCTCTCCATGGGTCTCAGTCTGGCTCAGGCAGCAATGATGGAGGGTAAGAACGTAACCTATTTGCCTGCCTATGGAGTCGAGGTTCGTGGCGGTACTGCCAATTGCACCATAGCTATATCCGATGAAGAGATTGCCTCTCCGGTTGCTTCTGCTCCAGAGTTTCTGGTAGCCATGAATCAACCCTCTGTGTTCAGGTTTCAAAATCAGGTTGAATCGGGAGGAGTACTCTTCATCAATTCCACCCTCATAGAAGTTGAAATATTAAGGGGCGATATAGAGGTTATCAGGGTTCCGGCAGGTGATATTGCTGAAAAGTTGGAAAGTCCGAAATCAGCCAATATGGTGATGCTGGGGGCATTCATAAAGAAAAGCAATATTGTTTCCATTTCCGCTATAATCGAAGAGTTAAAGAACACTCTAAAGGGCAAAGAGAAATTGATTGCCATTAACGAAAAGGCCTTAATGGCAGGATATGACCTGTTCTAATCCGAGCAAGGGAGTAGCCTATGTGCGTAAAACAGATTTCTGTTAGTCTGGAAAATGTGCCAGGGATGTTTCTACGCGTGAGCGAATGTCTGGGGGATGAAGGGATAAATATAAGGGGCCTTTCGGTAGCTGATACCTCTGACACTAGTACTGTGAGATTCGTGGTAGATGCTCCAGAAAAGGCTGCCAATGTCTTGAGAAGCCGTGGTTATCTAGTGAAAGAAACTGATGTAATAGCGGTGGAGGTACCTGACCATCCTGGCGGACTTCAGGCTATACTCAAGCCTCTGAAAGCTGCCAATATCAACGTCCTCTATCTGTATCCCTATCTGGGAAGAGGAGAGAGCGGGCAGCCCATAGTGATTATGGGCGTTAACAATACTGACGAGGCAATCAAGGCCCTGCAGAAGAACTGGGTCAGAACATTCGGCACAGAGATTTACGCTCTGTAGTATAGTGCTGTCGCAACGTTTGAACTACTGCCTGGTTGCCTAAGTCAGCGCAACAATTGAGATTCTTCGTCCGCCTTAGGCGGACAAGAATGACAGCCAAAATCCTATGCTCCTGAGTTCTTTCAAAGCAGCCCCCCGCCAGAGAGGCTCAGCCTCTCTGGACCCTGCGTTTTCCGCAACTGAGCCCCAGGTGTGACTTTTGTAGCTTGACAACAGGCCTAGCGGAAACTAAACTTAAGCAGTTCTTTTGGGAGACATATGAGCATCCACATTGGCATGAACCCCATCTTGGTCACTGTCGGCTCCGTCGAGGTGCGTTGGTATGGCGTGATGGTGTCTCTAGCTATACTCACGGTGGTGGTCTGGACATATTTCAGCGCCAAGAAGGCAGGCATTCCCGGGGACATCGTCTACACCAGTGCTCTATGGGCCATTCCTTTTGGTCTGGTCACCTCCCGTCTGGTCGAGGTAGTGGACAGACTGGACTACTACACTAACAACCCAGGCGAGATTTTTGGCTTTTCTGGTCTTACCATCTACGGTGGAATATTGGGTGCTATGCTGGGAGTCTGGATATACACTCGCATCCGCGGCCAGCCCTTCGGACGGCTGGCTGATGCGGCAGCACCAGGGGTAATTCTGGGCCAGGCGGTGGGACGCATCGGCTGCGCTATCAACGGCTGCTGTTACGGCACCCCAACCACTTTACCGTGGGGCTTTATCTATACTAACCACAATAGCTATGGCTACAATGCCTATGAGCCGGGTGTGGCGAGTCACCCCGCTGTAGTCTATGAGCTTCTGTTCGACCTGGCTGTCTTCGGCATGCTGCTGTACCTGCGCCGCAGAATGAAGGCTGAAGGCTCCCTGTTTCTGCTCTATCTGGCCACCTATTCAGCCGGGCGTTTCCTGTTCAGCTACCTGCGCGAGAATACTACCTACGGCGGACTGCGCGAAGCTCAGATTATATCATTGGTGGTGTTGGCAGTTGCTGTACCCCTGCTTATCTACAAACTGCGCCAGGGAGAAACAAAGTCCATGCCTGCAAGCACTGAGAAATAGCCAGGACACTTGCAGGTTTATCAGCGTATGTAGTCAGCGAGAACCGTTGCCGAAGTCTTTGCTCAAAGCTGGCGATAAGAGCTCCTCGGTTGGAAATCGAATTGCGCAACAGGTCAGAAATGACTTCAGCAACAGCTCCAGCGAAAGTGGGGCAGGTAGGCCTTCAAAATAAATGGACACCTTAGAGGCCACTGACTGTGAATCGTCAGCATCATTGGGACGGTTTTGGGACAGGAGCTAATGGACACTGGGCAGATCCATAACAGAAACTCATTTTGTTAATTCCCGGGCAGCAAAACTCGCTGTTGTGTAGCGAATGCGATGCTAGTCAATAGGTTGTCAGAGGTTTCTGAAAAAGAGGCGCCACTCCTCAGGAGGGCTGGGGGTTGATTGAGACTTTTTCAGAACTCTCTATCACATTTATTGACGTAGAACCTCCGAGAAACTGTGCTTGACCCAGCCATTAGAGCTTTGCTACAATTTGACTGTGGGGGCGGTTAGCTCAGTTGGTTAGAGCGCTGCGTTGACATCGCAGAGGTCAGTGGTTCAAATCCTCTACCGCCCATTTTGTCATGTCATCAGTTTACATGAATGAGGAACTGCCCCTCAGGGAGCTGGAGCAAACCCCCAAATGTCCATTATCTCTTGTCCCAAAACTGTTCCAGTGACCTACCCCTCAGCTTGCTGGGGGGTAGGTCACTTCTGGCCTGTTCCATCTCTCACTTGTCTCTCTGTGACCGAATAAGAATCCTTCCTGTGTGAAAGTCCTGCTCTCAACAACCTCTGGTGTCCATATGGTCTGTACGCAGCCACGGGCTCTGCCAGTGGCACTGCTTCACCCATGGGCGAAGGAAGCAGTGCCACTGCCCATCAGGTTCTTTAGAAACTCATATCCTATGCCTACCCTGGTGGTAATGAACTTTGGTTTCTTAGGGTCATCTCCCAGCTTCTGCCGTAGTCTGGCGATGTTGACTCTCAAAATGTGATGCTCACCGATATGCTGCTCTCCCCAAACCACCTCCAGTATCTGGTCAGGAGTAATCACTTGCCCAGCGTGGCGAGCCAGATAATGCAATAGTCTGTGTTCAGTAGCACTCAAAACTATTTCCCTCCCACCTAGAAGCACTGTGTGCTGGGCAAAATCTATTACCAGGTCGCCGGAGTGGAACACAGGCTCTGATCCCTCATCCAAGGACCGAGTGCGGCGCAGCACTGCCTTTATCCGTGCCGTGAGTTCCTGCACCGAGAAAGGCTTGGTTATGTAGTCATCAGCGCCTGCATCCAGTCCGTTAGCTTTTTCCTCCACCTCAGCTTTGGCAGTAATAATTATTATGGGCACCTGTGAAAACGCCCGTATCTGGCGACATACTGTGTACCCGTCAATACCTGGCATCTTCACATCCAACAGGACCAGTTCTGGGCTCTGAGTGTCAAAGGTTTCCAAGGCGGTTTTCCCGTCTGCTGCGGTGAGCACCTGGTAGCCCTCTGTCTCCAGGATGATGTGCATCATGCGCAGTATGTGCCTGTCGTCATCAACTACCAGCACAAGACCTTTTCTGAGTGACATACTGGATCACCTTTCTTGGTATTTCTCAACTTAGAGGCCACTGACTGTGAATCGTCAGCATCATTGGGACGGTTTTGGGACAGGAGCTAATGGACACTGGGCAGATCCATAACAGAAACTCATTTTGTTAATTCCCGGGCAGCAAAACTCGCTGTTGTGTAGCGAATGCGATGCTAGGCAATCCCTCAAAAGTCCTTCGCCAACTGGGAGGTCTCCTTTGCACTACCGCAATAGAAGGAACAGCCTGTCACCTTCGACCCTACGGGAGCCATCGACCGCAGCCACGTGATACTTCCTGGCTCAAGTCGTCCCTGATCTGTCGAAACGTAGACCTTCCTGTTGTTGAGGATCACCACCTTACGTCCTTCTATCAGTTCTACCACAACTGCTGTCATATGCATTCCATCGCCTCCTTAAGATTCCGAAGGCTTGTCGCTCCTGATCCCCGCGAAACCGGAGAAGAGTCTCTGGCAGAGATCCCTGCTCTTATCTTTTTCGTACGCTGTTGACTGCCTGGGGCTAGCGCCTATAACGTTTGAACCTTTGCCTGCGATAATAAATTCTAGCCTCTTGTAAGGTTGGAGTTTAGGATGTATTCGAAGTAGTCAAAGTTGCCCACCACTGCTTGTATCCACATATACCCATGTACCTAAGCATACCACGGTTAGCTGTGGACAAACAGCGTGCTAGCCCCCCATTTCGCATGGGTGAAACGCCCCATGGTTTTCTAAGTGCTGTCACCACCTAGTTTTCATTCATATTTGTGTGTAAGCTTGATCAGGGTGGTCATCTGGTACTCGGTCTTCAGGCGAAAGGCGGCAGAAGCACCTCTGAGTAAAACCATCGTTCACTCCGATCGGACTTGGATGTCCCGTTTTGTAAATGGGGAGGAAAAGTTCAGGGGCAACACATCCGCCTGTGGAGGAGGGCCCACGTAAAAGCGAAGATTTTGTGAGGTTCGTTGCTTTGCCATCGACAGGGCGGTGGTTATGGACGACTTGCAATTCAGCCCTGGAGAAGGATGAACTCCCCACCATAGTCGGTGATATCTTTCACCCTGCTCCTTTCAGACTCTAATCTGCACGTCATCAGCAGAGCCAGTACAATTGAGGAACGATCTACCTCCAGCAAGGTGGTTATTGGCACTCAGCTTGGGTCACCAGTCTGATGTTAAAGCTGGCCAAGGCCATACTAAGCGACCATTTCATACCTGGCTTAGCCGCTTCTTTCTACTGGTGCCCCAGCCTCCTTGGAAATGTCCCCATCCTTTCTGGGCGACGTCACTATCTTGCGGAAGAGATTGAGGAAGGTAATCTGTTCTTCGGGAGTCAAGGCAGACAAAATCTCTTTACTGCGCAGTGTAGCATGCTGTTCAACAACCCGCAGATTTCGTCGCCCGGCACTTGTCAGGGCTACTCGAACTATCCTTCTATCGTTGGTGTCAGGCAACCTTCGACAGTTTCCATTTTTTACTAGGAAATCCATCACACGTGTTGCACTGCTCGACGGCAGTGAGACAGCACGACGCAACTCCCCCATTGTAGGCCTCTTGTCTGGATACAGCAAATTCATCATGCGATAAATGACAGCAAAAGCATTGGGGCCCTTTGACCCACTGCCGAGCCACATCGGGTCGAGAATATTCTTGCTAGTCAACTCCGTGGGGGGCTGCAACATTTTCAGCTCAAGCTCAACGAAATCTTGCACAAACTGGGATAAATTTGCAGCCCCTCTTTTTTTAGATCCACTTTTCATTTCGTTACATTCTAACACATTTCCATATTAAAACAATACCACATTGCCGGCCGCTAGTCAATGACTAAAAATACTTACCCCACTTTCACAATTAAGACTGTAGAACCAATCAAGACCTCTGAATGATTGACACCTCTTCAATAGCACGGTATAATGAGGCACAAAGTCGCCTACGACATCGCTTTTATATCTCCTGACCTGAAAGGGGCAAAACCGTGTGCCCGAGATCATTTGTTAGAGAGGGATAACAATGGATCTAGAACTCACCGAAACCCAAAAAGCTCTGCGGAAAACAGCCCGTTCATTTCTGGAAAGTGAATGTCCTTGGACCAAAGTTCGAGACTTCCAGAATGCCGACCTTGGCTATTCATCAGAGATGTGGCGCAAGATGGCCGAGCTCGGGTGGATGGGACTTCTCATCCCGGACGAGTACGAAGGAGCGGGCGGGACTTTCCTGGACCTAATCGTCCTCGTGGAGGAGATGGGGCGTGCGGTATTGCCCAGTCCTTATGTCTCCTCAGCGCTGATAGGTACTCAGGCCTTGTTACTGGCCGGAACCGCCGAGCAGAAGTCTCTTCTGCTTCCTAGGATCGCCAAGGGAGAGATTGTCACTGCTCTGGCTTTGCTGGAAGCTAACCCGGACTACACAGCCGCTTCAATCAAAACTCAAGCTAAGGCGGCTGGCGATGACTATGTCATCCAGGGCACGAAACTCTTTGTCCGAGATGCTCGCATCGCCGACTATCTCATTTGTGCAGCCAAGACCGACAGCAAGGCTGCGCCCAAAGAGTCAATTAGTCTCTTCCTGGTAAAGAGAGACAGCCCTGGCATTGTCTGCAAAACACATAACACCATTGCTCGCGACCGGCAGTGTGAGGTGGTGTTCAACCAGGTCAAAGTGCCGAAGACATCTCTCCTGGGCAAGCTCAATAAAGGCTGGGATGTTGTGGAGCACATTCTACAGTATGCTACAGTGGCAGAATGTGCTGACATGGTCGGTGTGGGCCAGAAAGCCCTGGAGATGACCGTTCAACACGCTAAAGATCGAGTGCAGTTCGGTCGCCCCATAGGTAGCTTCCAGGCCATTCAGCATGAGTGCGCTGATATGGCCACCTACGTGGAACAAGCTCGCTGGATGACCTATTTCACTGTGTGGAAGATGGAGCAAGGTATGCCCGCTGCACTAGACATATCCAGAACTAAGGCCTATGTGAGTGAGGCTGTCCAGAAGACATTGCGACGTGGGCATCAGATCCATGGAGGGGTAGGTTTCACACTGGAACATCCCCTGTACCTCTACTACCGCCGCGCACTAACTGATGAGGTAATGTACGGAAACGCCGATTGGCATCGAAAAGTTGTTGCCAATGCCATACTATAGGAAGTCACCTGAAAGGATTTCCGCCAACCCCCAGAAATGGGTGGCAAGGAGGTTAGATAATGGACTTCAGCTTTAGCAAAGAGACCCAGCGTCTCAGAGAAGAAGTGCGCCAGTTTTTCGATAAGGAATGGCCGAAAGAGAACCGCAACTGGCGGGGCTGGGAGCAGCCGGATGCTCCGGAGTTTTTGGAAAAGGCGGAGAGGTTGAATAAGCTTCTTGCCGCCAAGGGCTGGCTGGCCCTTTCTTATCCCAAACAATATGGTGGCTTGGGCCGAACTCTTGAGGAGCACTATATTTTCCATCAGGAGCTCCTGCGGGCAAATGCCCCCAATCTGAAAGCAGGATGCGCCGTGCTCCTGGGACCGGTTATCCTGCGTTACGGCACCGAGGATCAGAAAAAAAGATTTAATACAGCCCTGGCTCAGGGCGAGATGGATTTTTGCCTGGGGTACAGTGAACCTAATGCCGGTTCTGACCTGGCCTCTTTGGAGCTAAAGGCTGTGCGAGATGGTGACTACTATATTATGAATGGCTCCAAAATATACACCACCAATGCGCATATCGTCAGGCGCTGCTTCTTGCTAGCCAGAACAGATCCCAAGGCAGCTAAACACAAGGGCCTTTCGCTCTTTATCGTAGACATGAAGACCCCTGGCATTACCATACGGCCTATCCACTGCATGGGAGATGTCAGAACCAACGAGACCTTCTGGGACAATGTCAAGGTGCCTGTCGCCGACAGACTGGGAGAGGAAGGTCAAGGTTGGCGTTACGTCGCCACCGCACTGGACTTTGAAAGACTGTGGATATACAATACGATTTGGGTGCGAAAACTCTTCGATGACCTGGTGGCCTTTATAAAGACGGCTGACCGTGACGGCTGGCGACCGCGAGAGGATCCGGATATTCGCACCAAGGTTGCCCAGATCTCCGTTGACCTGGAAGTATGCCAGGTCATGGAATACAAAATACTATGGATGCTAGGCCAAGGGAAAATACCTTATGCCGAGGCATCCATGCTTAAGGTGTGGGCTTCGGAGCTTTATCAGCGTATGACCGACACCATCACCCAGGCTCTGGGCCCTTATGCGCAATTGAGTCAAGGGGTGCTAGGTTCTCCTCTGGATGGTGGTCTGATCCAACAGCATGAGTCCTCTATAGGGGCCACCTTCCTGGCCGGCGGTAGCGAGATCCAACGCACCATTATTGCGGCTGCGGGGTTGGGATTGCCTGCTGCCTAGACCTTCCGCAATAACTTGCCTGCTTCTTAAAGCAAGGCTCTCTCCGGATGGAGAGAGCCTTTTCTTCATACTAGGGTGGAGATCTCCGTTGGTGGAGACGCGTATTAATAGGCTATGGAGGCTTAACGCTACCCTCAGGAATTATCTGCCCTTAAACCGAGGTTCCCTCTTTTCGAAGAATGCCTTTACCCCTTCTTCGAAATCGGAGGCTACACGTGCGGATAACTCACATGCTTTCTTGTAGGCCAGGTCAGAGCCACCCAGGTCACGGTTAATGGCGGCCTTTATCAACTGAATCGCAATTGGGCCTTTCTTCAGTATGTCTTCAGCCATCTTGACTGCTTGATCATTCAGTTCTTTGTCGGGTACAACCTTGATGACCAGACCGATTTTCTCTGCCTCAGCAGCAGACACTCTCCGGCAGGTCATCATGATCTCTTTGGCTCTCGGTCTGCCGACGAGTTGTCCCAGCCTCAAGGCGCCAAAAGGCGGGCAAGCCCCCAGAGCAGGCTCTGGCAAAGAGAACATGGCTGTTTCAGAGGCCATTATCATGTCGGAGGCCAGGGTAAGCTCAAACCCACCGCCAAAGGCCAGCCCTCTAACCGCAGCCAGCACCGGTACGGGCAGGGCTTCCAGCCGAGTCAGTACAGTTCCAAATAGGTCTAATCTTTCCTGCATTGCGTCAGGATCAGTGCCACCTATATCCATCCCCGCAGAGAAATGGTCACCCTTTGAAGTCAATATTAAGAATCTGAGTTTCCTGTCCCGTTCGATAGTCTCAATAATCTTAGCTAGATCACGCAACACCCCACCGCCAAGCGCATTCCGTTTGGTCGGGTTTTCTATCCAGGCAATCCCTAAAGCACCCTTTACTTCAAATTCGCATTTGTCGTCAGCCATTTCAGTCTCCACTCTTTCTTGTTGGGATTCTTCGACTCGTTACCTGTTAAGGAGAAATAGCAGTCTCCTTCTTCTCCCTTTCGGCTCTATACTGTATATACTTATCCCGCATAACGGGCCATTGCTGCGTGGTATAAATAAAATACCTCGACAGCTTCCTATCCTTCTGCGGGTATACAGTGAAGGGGAAAATCTGATTAGGATTCTTGTTATTTACGGTATATACCCCGATACGATGTGCGGCCAAGAACTCCCCATGCCTGCTGAGCCAGCGCTCTTGCTGAAGCAGCGAAATACCCACGGAATCCTGAAAGGCAGGGGCCACTAATCCATAGCTGTTGCCGTTACCATGCTTCATCCTCAAGTCTATCAGCCCGTTTGCCTTATCTAGAGCCACTTCATCAAATCTCGGTGTTACATTGACGAAAAAGCCCACCGGAGATTTTTCAAAGTATAGATTACATCTCTCCGGTTTACCATCACTGTAGTCATTATCATTCAACAGATGAGTAACTGCCATCTTGATGTATTCTATGGCCTCATTATCGGAATCGAATTCAAACCTTTCACGCAGTGGAAGTGACGCCAACTGTGAAGGTTTGGGGGCTTCTATTGGTGGAGAGACAACCTTACTCCTCTTTATTTTGCCTGCACAAACAAATAAGTCAGAGACCGACTTGCCATTCTCATCAACATACGTTATATTCAGGGCCACTGTGGAATCACCATTAGGGGCGACATGCCTCTCAACCACCTTCATACTCTTCACTAGAAAATTCTCCGAAGGTAGATGGTGGAAGTACAGCCCTTTCTGGGCAAATATTTCCCTTACATCCTTTATCGTTGTCATTGTTCCATTGAATCCATTAAGTCTTTCTTGAACTGTCTTGACTCACTTCGATAGGGCATACTAGCCAATCTGTCGAGGAAACCGCCGGCAGGCTTAAACCTGAAGTATTCATTAAGGCGCTTGTCACGGGAGGCACCCTGGGCGCAAAACATGCTCTTCTCCTGCGGGTTGCAGAGCCAGAGCATAAAACCATTTCGCTGCAAATCTCTATACAGCTTGTAGTCATCCGCCATCATATAGTCAATTAGATGTCGCTCTTGCACCGGAGGGAGCACAATAGCATAATCTATCTTCTCCCCTTCTCCTATCTCCTCCTTAACCTTCTTAAGCTGGATAATCCCATCGGCTGCTTCCTTCATGTTGCGCCGTAGCACACCCACGACTCTGTAAGTTGTCCCTGCTTCTTTCCTCGTGGCACAAAAATCCGGCGCATCTTCTCGCTGTTCCTTTGGCTCCTCAAGAGTGTAGCCAACGTATCGGATAAAAAACTTAGCGCCTTCTAAAACCTCTTTATTGCTGAACTCATATGCCAGGTCCGGCGTTGGCCGGAGTTGCCCTAAGAGGTCCTTAGAACTAAATTTCTTCTCACTCATCTGCATCGGCCCCCAGCACAAAAATAATCCAGGTTACCTGCCAGTTCCAAAGCCTCACTGCCCGTTGGTCATTGAGACCAAGTCAAATTGCGGAAACTCTACGATAGCTTCATTCAGAGATCGCTCAAACCGTTGCTGTTTGGCCTTTCCCACCTTGCTGCGAGGAGGTGCATCTGAGATAATGTCACGTATCTCACTCAAACCTTTGATTTTGTGCTGATCTCTGTGGTGAGTACACCTTCTATTGGTCAGGGTTGAAGGCCAATACTCATGCATTTCCAACTGAGAATATTTTCGCAATAGAGTCATTTTAGTATATCACCATGTCAGCCGGATGTCAATTCGGTGAATTGACGGAGGCTCCCACGGAATACGATACCGTGTAAAGGGACCGAAGCTGGCAAAGTCGCTCTGACAAGATTTGCCGTATCTGCGGCCCCAAGAAATTTACGCGTTTCGCGGACGCTCATTGACTCAGTTACTGTCAAGGCTTAGTCGGTTTGAATCCAGTAATGGCGTGGAACCGACTTGCCTTAGGCTTGCCCTGGTATCATATGGGGCTCTCCTTAGTGGGTGGCCAGTAAGTATTGGAAATGCCATACTATAGATTCGCATTGGTGGTGGAGCGAAACGAGGACGGTCTTTTTGTAGCCTCTGTTCCGCTTCTTCAGGGCTGCTATACCCGGGGTGAAACCTATGAAGAAGCCTTGGAGAATATCAAGGATGCCATCAGCTTGCATATTGAGGCCAGTCGAGCGTTAGGAGAGCCTATCATCTTGGAATAGTAGAAAAGGAGATAGCAAGTCACCCCCCCCGTTCCCGCAAAGGCGTCCTTTTGAAGCCAAAGACAGTGTCCCCTTCTTTCCACCTGTAGAACAGCCTGACCAGGCTATAGGCCAGCCCCACAACCACAGCACCAGCAATAGCATCGAGGATAAAGTGATTGGCGGTAGCCACTATTGCTACAAGCATGCAGAAGGGCACCAGAGCACCTACCACTTTCAACCACCAGGGTCTGGCTATGTAAACAGTGGCTGTCCCAATTAAGAGTGTCCAACCAAAGTGGAGGCTAGGCATGGAAGCATAGGGATTGCTCAAAGCACGTGCCACTGATGAACTGTAATCCAAATCTTTAACGCCATTTTGCGCCATAGTGTCCACGAAACCCAGATCTGATAGCATCCTGGGTGGGGCTGCCGGGAATAAAGCAAAGCATACAAAGGCTATAATAGCAGAGACAGCGAAGACATTGCGTACTGTATAATACTGCTTTCGATGGCGCATGAAAGCCCAGGTGCCAAAGAGGAAAAGCGCCGGATAGTAGCAAATAGTGTAAAGCAAATTGACTAGCCCAACTAGGAGGGCATTGCCCAGAAAAAGAGACTGAAAATTATTCTCAACGAAAATCCTCAGAAACCTCTCCGCATCTACAATTCTATAGGCGTTCCCTAGTGCAATATCTTCTCTATTTGGTATGAAACCGCTGGCAAGCCGATAAGCCCCATAGATTAACGCAATTATGACTACCTCTCTAAACCCACCACGCAACTTAAGTGGCCCCAATCGCCAACTTTTAGCTATTGTTTTATCGTTTTTCACTAGCGATTAACCAATCAACTAAATAAAATTGCTAAAACTCGTATATATTCCTACAAGATATTGACTCTCTTGTCAAGAGGTTTGGCGAAGGGTATAGTCCGGTTGAGATGGAAAGGAATCTGGAATGAAATCATGAATATCCTCGTGCTCAACATCTTGAGAGTAAACCGCCTTCAGTAAAATATTAAACCTAAATATTTTGGTAACAAGGCTAAGCTGATTGTTAAAAATACTGGTGCTAACTCTACCTAATTTGCACTTGGATTACAAGTCACGGCATAAATGTTGTAGTTATAAAAGGAAAATTATACCAATATTTTACCAAACTTAAAATTAGTGTCTAATAATCCGAAGGGCGGATTTACACGGACTCTGCCTGTGGGTATCTACGCAATCGCAACAACAAACTGTTTGACACAAAAACCGGATTGTGATATACTTTAAAAAGGTCGTCAGCGGCGCTGCTGATGACCTTTGTTGACCTCAGGGCTAGAAAAGCAGTAGCTAGTGGGACTATATTATAAGGGTTCCCCCGGCTGTTTCAATATAATAGACGAATTTGAAAGTAGTTGTGAAATACCCTAGGTATTGGGAAATAGTTGTGAATAAACGGTGCAAAGTCCAACAGATATTGAGTCAGCTAGCCGTGGAATACGATGTTTCTGGGAACTAAAGTCCGGAAGGTAGGTGCCGAGATATTATGAGCATGCCTTTTTCTAGCAGTAATGCCATACTTGAGCCGGATGACTTTGGGCCTATCTATGAGGAGCAGTGGATAGAACCTCTTACTATCGGGGAAGTGGAGGATGAGGGAGAAGACCCTGTCCGCAGATATCTCAAGGAGATTGGCTCCATCCCTTTGCTTAAGATTGAGGACGAGCAGCGTCTAGGGGCCATGATGGAGAAGGGACGATTTCTGGCTAGGGTGAGGGCTGAGTGTGTCCATAAGGAGCAAGTCCCTTCAGCTATGAGCGTGGTTATATATCTGCTGAGAAAGCTTGAGCAAGGGGTTTTGCTGGTTAGGGCGGCTCGTGACGCTGGCATTGATGATCCCTGTGCCTGTTTAGCCCAGAAAGACCTGGATGTAGCCCAGGAGATGCTGGCTGATATGGCTGAAAAGCTGGGCTATGGTGATGAGACTAAACGTCTTGGTCAGACCCTTGTGGAGTTGATGCTTTGTTGGCAGATTGTGCCTCCTCAGACCTTGAGATGTCTGGAAGAGGCTGGCCTGAGTTATGAGAGCTTGCCCTCTGACGAGGATCTGCGTAGTCTGCTCCAGCCCAAGGCGAGACGCCTGCGTGCCCACCTGCAACGAATTAGAGAAGATGGCGATCTAGCCGAACAGCGATTTATTGAGTCTAACCTGCGCCTAGTGGTCAGCGTAGCTCGCAAATACCTTGGCCGTGGTATGCCCCTGCTGGACCTGGTTCAGGAGGGTAACACAGGATTGATGCGGGCGGTGCAGAAGTTCGATTACCGCAGGGGTTATAAGTTTAGCACTTACGCTACTTGGTGGATACGCCAGGCGGTTAGCCGGGCTTTGGCTGACCAAGCGCGCACTATCCGTGCCCCTGTCCACATGGTGGACTCTATTAACCGCTATTTCCAGGTGACTCAGCGGTTGTTCCAGGAGCATGGCCGTCAACCGAAAATGGAAGAAGTGGCGGCAGCTATGAATGTGCCCTGCTCCAGGGTGGAGGAGATATGCCGCACCCTCTGTCAGACCCCGCTGTCCTTGGAAAAGCCTGTCGGTGATGGGGATAGCGATGAACTGGGCGACTTCATCTGCACCGGTGAGGGATCGTCACCTGAAGAGACTGCCAGCCAGAGCTTGCTCAAAGACGAGGTGCGCAGGGCTCTGGACTGCCTCAGCCCAAAGGAACGTCGTGTGCTGGAGCTTCGTTTTGGCCTCATTGATCAGAGGCCGCGCACTCTGGAAGAGGTGGGTCGGGAGTTTCAACTCACCCGGGAGCGTATTCGTCAGATCGAGATACAGGCCCTGCGCAAGCTGCGCCACCCCAGAGTTCACCGCCAGTTGGGGGGCTACCTGCGCTAGGCCGCTCAGGAAGCTGCTTTATCGCCCCCCGGTTTAACCAGGGGAATGCCGGATTGGCAGAGGGGGCATGAATCTGCCGGATAGGATATGGCCTGAGCTCGGTGGCAACTGTAAAGTGGAATGCCCAGGTTGGTCTGCCCTTCAGAACGGTCTACCAGCACGCCCACACCAATTACCTGACCGCCTAGCTGCTTAACCGCAGCTATCACTTCTGCCACTGAGCCTCCTGTGGTAAGTACGTCATCCACCACCAGCACCTTTTCCCCTTTGTTAACCCCCAGGCCTCTGCGAAAAGTCCGTCCGCTGGGCCCGCGCTCAGCGAAGGCAGCGCGTACACCCAGTTGACGTGCTACTTCGAAGGCGATGATGGCACCGCCCAGCGTGGGCCCGGCCGCTAGCTCAATTTTGTGAGCGGAGAAATGCTCCACCATCAGACGGCATAGTTGCTCCAGTCGGCCTGGTTGTTCCAGGAGGCGGAATTTCTCCCAGTACACTGGGGAATGTCTCCCTGAGGCAAGCAGGAAGTGCCCTTCCAGCATTGCCCCTGACTCTTTGAAGAGCCTCTCTACATCAGCCATTCTGATCTCCTGGCCAACCGTGTGCTTCGGTAGCCGGCCACCAGGCAGCCGACCATTATCAAGGTCAAGGCGACATTCAGAGAGTGGTTAGGCGCCAGTCCCCATTTTTTGGATGGCCATATGATGGCCCAAGGCTTACCCGCTATGTTCTGGCTGGGCACGGGTCCAAAGAATCGGGAATCCTCGCTATTATTGCGATTGTCACCTAGCACAAAATAACTATCGGCTGGGATGCGCTGTGAAGGCCTATCATCGCGGGGCTGTTCTTTGATATAGGGCTCTTTTAGTGCCTGGCCATTGACATATACCGTGCCCTGCTTGATCTCTACTGTATCGCCAGGTACGGCGATGATGCGCTTGATGAAAACTCGGTGCGTATCTGCTTGGATGGGAGGGTGAAACACTACTACATCCCCCCGGTTAGGCGGATGGAACAGGTAGCCTGTATCCCCTCTCCATTTAAGAAATGGTATAATATGAGAAGCCCAGCCCTGGTTTACATGGAAATAGGTTGCTCGGTTCACCAGGATATGTTCCCCGTTGCTCAGAGAAGGCTCCATGCTGGCGCCTTCCACCTGGAAATGTTGCATGGTACTCTGAACCAACAGGAAGATGGCTAGGGCTACGATGACCACCAATAGGATTTCGCGGACTAATTTCAGGCTCACGATTGTTATATTATAAAGCAATTACTGCCTTCTGCCAATGTTTGGCAGCAATCGCTCTCTTATTGAACTACACCGATGGCTCTGTTAGAATGCTAGACGATACTTTGAAAGGCAAAGTTCCGTGGCAGAAGATGAACTTGTCCAGCGTAGCCGGCAAGGTGATATAGCCAGCTTTAACCAGTTGGTGGCGATTTATCAGCGGAGCGTCTTCAATCTGGCGCTGCGGATGCTGCGTGATGCCCAGGCCGCTGAGGATGCTACCCAGGAGGCTTTTCTGTCCGCCTGGAGGCATATTAGTGGCTTCCGGGGAGGCAGCTTTAAAGCTTGGTTGCTCAGCATAGTGGCTAATTGCTGCCGGGATGAGTTGCGCCGCCAGAAGCGGCGTCCTGCTATACCTCTGGCTGCTCTTGAGGCTAACCCCAACGGTTTGCCCGCTTCCACCTGTTCGGTGGAGGACAATTTGCTTAGTCTGGAACTGAGGGAGGAGATTTATCGTGGCCTGGCTTCTCTGTTGCCGGAGCAGCGTCTGGTGATTATCCTCAGTGACATCCAGGGGTTGAGTTATGAAGAGATTGCTCAGGTCACTGGCTGCTCCCTGGGCACGGTAAAATCCAGGCTCAGCCGGGGTCGGACCCATCTGCGAGACTACCTAAGACTAGAGGAACATTTGTAGGGTTATCCTCGTCTTAAAGAAGAGGGGGATTGAGAAAAATGCTATGGAAGTTTTTTAGGGGGAACTGCCATAAGTTCCGGAAAATGATTTCTCCTTATATTGATGGCAGAATAACCCCCGCTGAAAAACAAGCTCTGGAGAGCCATCTGGCCTCTTGTCAAGGGTGCCGCCAGGAGTTGAAGTCCCTACAGGCCACGGTGGGGTTCTTGCATCGTGTGTCTCTGGAGACAGTGCCTCGCGCCTTCACTGTTATTGAGGCCAAGCCGGTGACTGCTCCAACAGTTTTGGTGCCATTGCGCTGGGCCACTGCAGTGGCTGTCCTGGCACTGGCGGTGCTGTTCGCTGGAGACTTGTTCCATATCTATCCAGAGAAATCATCTCCGTCCTCGGAGACACCTATTATGGCAGTCAACCCAACCCTTCAGTCCCAGGAAACGGCGTCGCCTACACCTACATCAGACTACCTTTCTAAGCTAGGCGCATCACAGCAAGGTGGAGACAAGGCTTTGGAGGTAACACCTACTCCGGCTATTTCTGGGAGTCAATCACCAGAGGCGATTGTCCCGGCACCCCGCCCTGGGGTTGCGCCTGTGACACCTGCAGTGCCGACCCCGGCGTCTGGAGAAGCAGTTGGCAACACCACAGCAATTGCTGAGAAGGGTTATCGCTGGCCGGTGCGCCAGATGGAGTTTGCTGTTCTGAGTGTGGCGGTGGTCATGCTGGCTGCTACTATAACGGTCTGGCGAAGGCGTGCCCCAGCAACCATTGAAGAGAGGGATGATAGGCAATAGGTTTGTGCTGGCACTGTGCCTGGCTCTGGTCTTGGCGTGGTTGGCCGGCTGTGGAGGTGGGGGGCAGGAAAAACCTATCCCGACTCCTCAGATTACCCTAAATTATCCGCCCGGCTCGCAGTGGCAGACGCCAGGTGAGCGCATAGCGCAGGATTTTCTAGAGGCCGAGGCTACCTTCAAGTTCGACGGTATGAAAGAAACCTTGAAGCTGACTGAAACCAAGGCTCTATCTGATGGATATGAGTTTGTCTTTGAGTTTCAGTCCAGCCACGCGGGCTATGGTGATCGCACTGATATGGTGTTAGCCCAGGTAATCACCCCTCACCAAGCGCGTATCGTGGTGCAGCAGAGCCAGGTCGTCTCCGCGGTGATGGATGGCAATTGGGACATGCTGAAGCAGCAATTTTTACCCGACTAAATAAGGGAGGTAGGCATGGACAAAGGTAAGCTTCTAATGATAGGTTTGGCAGTAGTCGTAGCGCTTGCTCTGGCCTTGTCTGGTTTAGCCTTGGCCCGCAGTTCAAAAGATGAGGGGATAGGGGTAGTGGTAAGTGGTGTAGACGCATCAAACTCTGGCAAGTTCACTACCTTGCAGGTACTTAACGGACAGCAACAGATGGGACTGTCAGTCAGCGGGACTGGCGAGGTGGCTGTTAAGCCCGACATATCTGTTGTTACTCTGGGTGTTGAGGCTGAGGCTAAAACAGTGGCGGATGCACAGCAGCAGGCCAACCAGGCCATGAGTGCGGTCATGACTGCCCTCACTACCAATGGTATAGCAGATAAAGACGTGAAAACCACGAACTTCAGCATACAGCCAGTATGGAACTATAACACTGGGATTAATGGCAACAACCAGCGTACCCTGGAAGGCTATCAAGTGAGCAATATAGTGAATGTTACCATCAGGAATGTGGACAAGACTGGCACTATAATAGACGCTGTTACAGTGGCTGGTGGCGACCTGACCATAGTGGAAAACATCTCATTCACAGTGGAAAACCCTGGGCCATACAACGATCAGGCCAGGGAATTAGCAATAAAGGATGCTATAGCCAAAGCGCAACAGACAGCTAGTCTAGCTGGCGTGAGCCTGGGGAAACTCCTCTATATTTCTGAGAGCGGAGGATCGGTTCCACCAGTACCCATTGCTTATAAAGACGTAGCGGGGAGTGGCACCAGCATAAGTTCTGGACAGTTGGAGATTAGCCTGTCAGTGCAAGTTGTATATGCCTTAGAGTAGTTGTAAAATAAAGGCATATGAAATTTGTCTGGCTGCTGCTAGTTATACTTATAGCAATGTCATTGGTTGCCTGTGGGTCTGGTGGAAGCGGGCCCACAGGTAACCAGTTGCCCCCTCATATTACATCAGTCAGTCCTGCCGATGGTAGTGTCGTATCTAGGCAGGAGCTTCTATCAGAAGGCATTACAGCCAACTTTAATTTCCAGGTGGGTGATGGTCTTGGTACTCATCCTGCTAATTTGATTCGATTCTATATTAATGACAATGATGTGTCTATCAAACTGCACTGGACGATAACCGAGGATAATCCCACCTCTTCCGGTAGCTTCTCCTATATGCCGAGCCAATCCATTTCCTCTGGCTGGAAGACGCTGAAGATTATCTATTGGGATATGGTTGATAACGCACCCCATACGCGCTACGACTATAGCTGGCGCATAAAGGTTCAAGACTGAGCACCCAGGCGCTATTGGCTTCCCTCCCGTGGTGCAGTTGCGTCTTCCCTCAATTGATGCTAGAATGACAAATTGAAGCTATGGTACTCAGCGATCGCAGCATAAAAGAGGAACTGTCCCGGGGGAGGATTATCATCAATCCCTTTGATGAAGGCTGCCTCCAGCCAGCCAGCGTAGATGTCCGTCTGGACAGGAGGTTGCTGGTTTTCTGTACCCGGCGCTGTCCATCTCACATTGACGTCAGGCAAAATCTGGAAAGCCTCAACGAAGTAGTGGAGATTGAGGACGACAAGCCCTTCTTTTTGCAGCCCAGTGAGTTTGTGCTGGTCAGCACACTGGAGGACATTGGCCTGCCTGATGACCTGGTAGCCCGGCTGGAGGGCAAGAGTTCCCTTGGTCGCATAGGATTGCTGGTTCACTCCACTGCTGGCTATGTTGACCCTGGCTGGCGGGGACACCTGACTCTGGAGCTCTCTAATGTGGCTAAGCTGCCGGTCACTCTCTACTATGGTATGAAAATTGCCCAGATATCCTTTTTGCGATTGACCACCCCTGTGGATAGGCCTTACGGGACGGAAGGTCTGGGTAGCAAATATCAGGGGCAGACTGAGCCCACCGCCAGCCGATTCCACCGGGACTTTCAGCAGCGTTAATCACTATGGACTACATGCAGCGTGCCCTCTTTCTGGCCCGCCAGGCTCTGGGCCATACCAGCCCCAGCCCCGCTGTTGGGGCGGTGCTTGTGCGAGATGACGTGGTTGTGGGCGAGGGCTTTACTCAGCCACCAGGCTCTGACCACGCCGAGATAGTAGCACTGAAGCATGCCGGAGCTAAGTCCAGGGGTGCTACGCTCTATGTTACCCTGGAGCCATGTTGTCATTTTGGCCGCACTCCACCTTGCAGTAGAGCGCTCATCGCTGCTGGCATCGCCGAGGTTCATTTGGCTATGCTTGACCCAAACCCACTGGTGTCAGGTCGGGGGCGAGGAGAGTTGGAACAAGCAGGAATAAAAATGGTGATTGGAGAGCATGAAGCGGAAGCCAGGGAGGTCAACGAGGCTTACATAAAATATATCACCACTGGTTTACCTTTTGTCATTGCCAAGTTTGCTATGAGTCTGGATGGCAAAATTGCCACTGCAAGTGGAGACTCTCGCTGGATCAGCGGCGAAGCCGCTAGAAGCTATGTTCATGAGCTACGAAGAAACGTAGATGCTATAATAGTAGGTGTGAATACAGTGCTGGCCGATGACCCGCAGCTAACCGCTCGCTCAGATAGCGGCGAAGTCAGCGGCTGCCAGCCGTTGCGCATTATTGCTGATGCTCAGGGCCGTACCCCGGCCAGCGCCCGGGTGTTCAGCACAACGGGCCATACTTTGTTGGCGGTAGCAGAAGACATCAAGCCAGCCAAAGCTCGCAGGCTGGAGCAGGCTGGGGCTGAACTTATCCGTCTCCCTAACGAGGAAGGTCTGGTTGATCTGAAAGCGTTATTCAAGTTGCTGGGTCAGAGGCAGGTCACCTCGGTGCTGGCGGAGGGTGGTGGGCAGCTTGTGGGTAGTCTTTTTGACCAGGGTCTGGTGGACAAGGTGGTGGTCTTTATCGCCCCTATAATAATCGGGGGGGCAAATGCCAGGGCGGCTGTAGCCGGCCAGGGGGTGGACAAAGTTTCTCAGGCTCTGCGCTTGAAACAGGTCAGGATAGAGATGCTTGACCAGGATATAATGGTCATTGGTTACACCGGAGCTTAAGATGTTCACTGGGATTGTAGAGGAACTAGGCACTGTCAGGCAAGCTGCTGCCAGGCAACTCACCATCTCGGCCAGCAAGGTGCTGGAAGGCAGTCAGCTTGGAGACAGCATTGCTGTAAATGGCACCTGCCTCACCATCACCCGAATTGAAAAGGACAGCTTCAGTGTGGAGGTTATGCCTGAGACGTTACGCCGCACCAACCTGGGGCAGCTCCGCCCGGGCCACCAGGTCAACCTTGAGCGGGCGCTCAGCCTGGGGGCGCGCCTGGGTGGCCATCTGGTGCAGGGCCATGTGGATGACACCGGCCGCGTGTTGATGTTGACCCCCGAGGCCGATGCCCTGCTGGTTCGATATGGGGCGCCGCCGGAGGTGCTGCGTTACATCGTGCCTAAAGGGTTTATCGCTGTGGACGGAGTTAGCCTGACTGTGGTAGACTGCGATACTAGTTCCTTTCAGGCGGCTCTGGTGGGTTTCACCAGAGAGCATACCAATCTGGCACAGCGGCGGCCAGGTGATTTGGTCAACCTGGAGGTAGACATTATTGCTAAATATGTGGAGCGCCTGACTGGCAAAGAGAAAGCAGGCATAACACTGGATTTTTTATCCAGCCATGGTTTCTTGACATAATACTGGAGGCAAAGCTTTGGCACTGGCGACAATCGCACAAGCTATTGAGGATATACGAGCAGGTAAGCTGATCATCATTGTAGATGATGAAGACCGGGAGAATGAAGGTGACCTGGCCATGGCGGCTGAGAAAGTCACCCCCGAGGCTATCAATTTCATGGCTAAGCATGGCCGGGGTCTTATCTGTATGCCTATTATTGGTAAGAGGCTGGACGAGCTGGGCATACCTTTGATGGTGTCTTACAATACTTCTAGGCACGGCACTGCCTTTACTGTTTCGATTGAGGCTAAGAGGCGGGTGAGCACGGGCATCTCAGCTTATGACCGTGCTGCCACCATTAAGGCTGTCATTGATCCAGCCACCAAACCGGATGATTTGGCCCGGCCTGGCCATACGTTCCCGCTGCGGGCCAGGGGGGGTGGTGTACTGGTGCGGGCTGGCCATACTGAGGCTATCGTTGACCTGGCACGGCTGGCCGGTCTATACCAGGCGGGGGTTATCTGTGAGATATTGAACGAGGATGGCACCATGGCTCGCCTGCCTCAACTTGAGGTCTTGGCGGAGCGCTCTAGCCTCAGCATAGTGGGCGTGGCTGATCTCATCGCCTATCGCCGCCGTCATGAGAGACTGGTGCAGCAGGTGACGGAGGCCAAACTGCCCACGCCGTATGGGGATTTTCGGGCCATCGCTTATAGGAGCACTATAGACCCTGATGAGCATCTGGCTCTGGTCAAGGGTGACATAACCACTGACGAGCCGGTGCTGGTGCGGGTGCACAGTGAGTGCCTCACCGGTGACGTTTTCTCTAGTTTGCGTTGTGACTGTGGTGAGCAGGTTGCCCTGGCTATGCAGAGCATTGCCAAGGAGGGGCGGGGTGTCTTCCTCTATATGCGTCAGGAGGGAAGAGGCATTGGCTTTCATAATAAGCTGCGTGCCTATGCACTTCAGGACCAGGGTCTGGACACTGTGGAGGCTAATGAGTCGCTAGGCTTCCCCGCTGACCTACGCGATTATGGCATAGGCGCCCAGATACTGGCTGACCTGGGGCTAACGCGGATAAAGCTGCTCACCAATAACCCGCGCAAGGTGGTTGGGCTTGAGGGCTATGGCCTCAAAGTGGTAGAGACAGTGCCTATCATCACCGAGCCCAATCCACACAACAGACGCTACCTGGAAACCAAACGACGCAAGTTAGGCCATTTGTTGGGGGCGTCTCTGACTGGAGACGCAACTGGCTCTCAGAAGGAGGGAAGATGAGTAAAGAATACAAGGGCATGCTGCTGGGAGAGGGGTTGAAATTTGGGCTGGTGGTATCTCGCTTCAATGAATTCATCTCCGGCAGGTTGCTGGAAGGAGCCAAGGACGCCCTGCTCCGCCACGGCGTGAAAGAGGCTGACATTGAGGTGGCCTGGACACCGGGCTCCTTTGAGGCTCCCCTGATAGCCAAGAAGCTGGCCAAGAGCGGGAAATACCAGGCGGTTATCTGTTTGGGGGCTGTTATCCGGGGGGGCACACCGCATTTTGAGTATGTTGCTGCTGAAGTAACCAAGGGCATTGCCTCGGTTTCTCTGGAAAGCGGTGTGCCGGTAATACACGGCGTCATAACTGCCGATAACCTGGAGCAGGCTATTGAGCGGGCGGGCACCAAACAGGGCAACAAAGGATTTGACGCTGCCTTGAGCGCCATCGAGATGGCTAACCTGATACGCAACCTACCAACTGCTTAAGCGCCTGTAAAGAGGGATTGGCTTGAAGAAGGAATTGGTTGATATTCTGGTCTGCCCGGTGGACAAAGCTCCGCTGGAACTCCGCATAGACCAGGAGGCTGGTGGGGAGGTGCTGAGCGGTGGTCTGAAGTGCACTCGCTGCGGGCATCTTTACCCTATTGAGGAAGGCATCCCCAACCTGCTGCCGCCGCAAAAATAACTGACCCTCATAGCGTATAGTGGACGCAGTTCTCCGGTGACTCCCAGACGTCCACGCTTGTCAGTGTCACCGGCGCCCCGGCCAGCTTGGCCTTAAGCTCCTGGTAGACAATACGGGCGATGTTCTCCGAAGATGGGTTGATCTTGGCGAAGGTACTGAGATCATTGAGGTAGGTATGGTCAAACCTGGCCAGTATCTCCTTGAGATGGTTCTTAAGCTCCAGAAAATCATAGGCGATTCCAATATCGTTTAGCTCTTTCGCCTGGATAGTAACCCCTACCTCAAAGCGGTGTCCGTGAAGTGATTCGCACTTGCCTTTGTATCCTCTGAGGGCGTGGGCGGCATCGAAGTGTTGCTTAACCGATATTTGGTACATGGCGGCCTCCTTCAGGAAATGCTATGGCAGCTTCTAACCTCTGCACCCCGTCTGGCGATACCTTCCGGGCGAGTTGGCTGATAGTCAGTCCTATCACCGGGTGCACCAGGTCAGGTGCTATCTCGGCCAGCGGTATGAGGACGAAGGCTCGTTCCAGCATCCGGGGATGTGGTATGGTCAATGTCTGGCTTTGCATCACCGAATCGTTGTAGATGAGAATGTCTATATCAATAGGCCGGGGGTTGTTGTGGCTGTTTGGCTCTCGTCCCAGTTTGCTTTCGATCCCCTTGACCAGGGTCAGTAGTTGGTGAGGTCCCAGCGATGTGGAGATGCGGCAGGCTGCATTAAGGAACAGTGGCTGGTCGGCATAGTATAGTGGCTTCGTTTCATAGACGGAAGAGACCGCTTTCACGGCCACCTTCTGTGAAAGGTGCGCCAGAGCCTGAGCCAGCATCTGCTGACGGTTGCCCAGATTAGAGCCAAGGCCAAGATAGGCTGTTGCCTTATCCACTTTAGCTCTTCCCTCTGACTATAGCATCGCTCATGCGACAGACGTGTACCATCTGAGCCACATCGTGAACGCGCACTATGTCGGCTCCCTTCGTTATGCCGATGGCCACAGTAGCCGCTGTGCCTTCCATACGTTCCTGGGGAGGCAGGTCTAGCACCCGTCCGATGACCGACTTGCGTGATGTGCCCAGCAGTATTGGCCGGCCCAATGCCTTGAACTCGTCCAGGCGGCGCAGAATCTCCAGGTTGTGCTCCAGGGTCTTGCCAAAGCCGATGCCGGGATCAATGATCAGGTTTTCCCAGGCCACTCCTCTGTCCAGTGCCAGCTTCAGGCTTTGTTTCAGACTGGCCATCACCTCGGGGATGAGTGCTTCGTAGAATGTGCCCTGCTGGTTGTGCATCAGGATAAGGGGCATTCCCTTCTCGGCCGCCAGCTCAGCCAGCCTGGGGTCTTGCTTCAGCCCCCAGATGTCGTTTAGCATATTTGCCCCGGCCTCCAAGGCACGCCGTCCCACCTCCCACTTATAGGTGTCAATGCTGATGGGTAGTGTGATTTCGGCGGCCAGCCGCTCAAGTACAGGTATTACCCGTCGCACTTCCTCGTCGGCGGATATTTGGGTGGCCCCGGGGCGGGTGGACTCGCCGCCCACGTCTATAATGTCGGCCCCTTCCTCCTGGAAGCGTTTGGCCTGGGCCAGGGCTGTTGCCACATCGCCGCCCAGCCCATCGCCTGAGAAAGAGTCTGGAGTGAGGTTGATAATGCCCATCACGTAGGTGCGCTCTCCCCACCGGAACTCCTTGCCCCGGCAGCGGGTGATGCCTAGAGTCTGAGACATTTTGGTGCTCTTTTCCAAGTTATCCATGTCTATTCTAGTCTAGCATAGCTGAAAGCCTTTGGAAATGCTTGACAGGGACAAGGCAGCAAGCCATACTAATTAGCGATGCGACTATTACGTAGCATGCTCTATGTGCCGGGCAATCGGCAGGACATGTGTCGCAAAGCGGTGCAGTCGCCTGCCGATGCTGTGGTGCTTGACCTGGAAGATGGGGTGCCACCTGCCGAGAAACAGACAGCCTGTCGGCTGGTCAAGAGCTATCTTTCTGAGTTAGCCCAGTCTGGCAAGAAGGCGTTTGTCCGTATCAATCCCCTGTCTAGCGGTCTGACTCAGGCGGAGTTGGAGGAGCTAGTTGGGCCAGGACTGGAGGGGGTAAGCCTGCCCAAGATAAACTCTGCGAACGAGGTGCAAGTTATAGCTTCCTGGGTAAGCGCTCTGGAGAAGGAGCGGGGGATGGAGTTGGGACAGGTGAAGTTCATCCCCTGGGTGGAGACGGCTTTGGGGGTGCTAAATGCTTATAACATAGCTTGTGCCTCTCCGCGTATAGTGGGCGTGGCTCTCGGTGGTGATGATTTGACCCGTGACATGGACATAGTGCGCTCCCAGGATGGGATGGAATTACTATATCCCCGTGCCCATGTAGCCCTGGCGGCGATAGCCGCGGGTGTGGCACCTCTGGATACGCCTTACACAGGATTCGAGGATGAGGCTGGTCTGATACGGGAAGCACGGCTGGCGCGACAGCTTGGTTTTCAGGGCAAGATCGTCATCCACCCCAGCCAGATAGAGCCGGTCAACCGCATTTTCTCCCCCTCGCACGAGGAGGTGGCAGAGGCAAAGCGGGTGGTGGCTGCCTTTGACGAAGCTGTGTCCCGAGGTTCGGCCGTGGCCACCGTGGAAGGCAAGATGGTGGATACCCCCGTGGCGGAGAGAGCGCGGCGTCTATTGGCGCTAGCTGACGCTATCGCCAAAAAGTGAAGAATGCAGCGCCATTTTGAGGGGGTATATTGCCCCAAAGAGCAAAAAATGGTAATATTAGGTTAGTGATTAACATCACAAAGTACCAGATTTTGTTACTTGGTTTTATTAGCGAGGAATAAAATGGGCATAGAGGAAAAATTGCAGCGTCTGGCCAAAGCCAGAGAGGAATCCCGATTAGGCGGTGGTCAGAAGCGGATTGATGCTCAGCACCAGCGAGGCAAACTCACCGCCAGGGAACGGTTGGTCATCCTTCTGGATAAGGACAGCTTTGAAGAGTTTGATGCTTTTGTCACTCACCGAGCCATCGACTTCGGGCTGGCAGAGCAACGCTCTCTGGGTGATGCCGTAGTCACTGGCTGCGGCAAAATAGACGGCCGGACCGTTTTCGTCTTCTCGCAGGACTTCACTGTTCTGGGTGGCTCTCTCTCCGAGGTGGTGTCCCAGAAGATATGCAAGGTGATGGACCTGGCCTTGAAAAACGGGACGCCTTTCATTGGTATCAATGACTCTGGCGGTGCCCGCATTCAGGAGGGTGTGCTCAGCCTGGCAGGATACGGAGAGATATTCCTGCGCAATACACTGGTTTCCGGAGTAATCCCTCAGATTTCGGTGATTATGGGGCCCTGTGCTGGGGGTGCTGTTTACTCCCCTGCTATCACCGATTTCATCTTTATGGTCTCCGGCACTGGACAGATGTATATCACTGGTCCAGATGTCATCAAGACGGTGACCGGAGAGGAGGTCACCCATGAGGAGCTGGGTGGGGCTAAGAGCCACGCTACCAAGAGCGGCGTAGCCCACTTTGTGGCCGATAGCGAAGAGGAGTGTCTGCGACAGGTGCGCCGGCTAATAAGCTTCCTGCCCCAGAGTAACATGGAGGACCCCATTTGCCTGGAGTGCACTGATGACCCCAACCGTATGGATCAGGAGCTTCTAACTGTTGTGCCTGACGATGCGATCAAATCCTATGATATGAAGAATGTTATCACCCGCATAGTGGACAACGGCGATTTTATGGAGGTCCACAAGAGTTTTGCCCCCAACATCATAGTGGGCTTTGCCCGGCTGGGTGGCCGCAGCGTGGGTGTAGTGGCACAGCAGCCCAACTATGCCTCCGGAGTGATAGACATAAATGCCTCTGTGAAGGGGGCCAGGTTTGTTCGTTTCTGTGACTGCTTCAACATACCACTGGTAACTTTTGTGGATGTTCCTGGCTTCATGCCCGGGACAGAGCAGGAGTATGGCGGCATTATCAGGCACGGAGCCAAATTCCTTTATGCCTATGCTGAGGCTACTGTGCCCAAGGTCAGTGTTATCCTGCGCAAAGCTTATGGTGGCGCCTATATAGTTATGAGTTCTAAGCATCTGCGTGGCGACATTAACTATGCCTGGCCCACTGCTGAGATTGCAGTGATGGGGCCGGAGGGCGCGGTGAACGTCGTATTTCGGGATGCCATTGCCAAGGCTAAGGATGCTGAGCAGACCCGCCAGCAGCATATCGCTGAGTATAAAGACAAGTTTGCCAATCCCTATGTGGCGGCGGCCAGGGGCTATATTGACGATGTTATTGATCCCAGGACTACACGCCCCCGGCTGATTCAAGCTCTGTCTATGCTGGAAAACAAGCAGGACACTTTACCTCCCAAGAAGCATGGCAACATTCCGCTTTAGTTAGCAGAAGGGGAGGGCATTATGACTGAAAAGCCCGGTCTAATAGCTGCTATAACAGCCGCCATTTATAGCTATATAGAGCTGGAAAGGAAAGTCGCAGTTGGGACCGCAGCGATGCCTTCTCTAGCGGCCAGCCCCTGGCGGCACTTCGGGCGGCAGGAGCTAATGCGCCAGCGCACTATGATGCAACGAAGGGCGGGCAGACGCCCTAGCTAACATTGTTATAGGCAGGAGCTTCTCCTGCAAAGGAGACAAAATGAGTGCCGATAAGAAGATGGCCAGCAATCCGCTGAAGATAACAGATACCACGTTTCGTGATGCTCATCAATCATCAATGGCCACCCGCATGCGTACGAGCGACATGGAGCCAATCGCTGCTGAGATGGACAAGGCAGGATTCTACTCTATGGAAATATGGGGAGGGGCAACTTTTGATGTGACCACCAGGTTCCTCAACGAAGACCCCTGGGATCGGGTGCGTCTCTTAAAGAAGCTGATGCCCAAGACTCCCTTCCAGATGTTGTTGCGGGGTCAGAATCTGGTAGGCTATCGCAATTACCCTGATGATGTAGTCAAAGACTTTGTACATTATGCGGCCGACGTAGGTATTGATATTTTCCGCGTCTTTGATGCTGTAAACGACGAGCGCAACTTTGAGGCTGCCTTTGCAGCTATCAAGGAGTGTGGCAAGCACATTCAGGCTACCATTTCCTATTCTCTGACCGAGTCCAGACTGGGCGGCCCTATTTACACTATCGATTACTTTGTCAAGAAGGCGCTCATCATGCAGGACATGGGCGCTCATAGCCTATGCGTCAAGGACATGGCTGGGTTGATCTCTCCTTATGACTCTTATGAACTCATCTTGGCCCTCAAGAAGGCACTCAAGATACCTGTACAGCTTCATACGCACTACACCAGCGGTATGGCCTCTATGAGTTACCTGAAGGCAATTGAAGCTGGCGTGGACACTGTTGATACCTGTCTGGCTCCTTGGGCACTGCGCTCCTCACAGCCGGCTGTGGAACCTATCGTGGTGGCTCTACAGGGGACGCCACGGGCTACTGGGCTTTCCCTGCCCCATCTGTTCAAGCTGGGCGAGTATTTTGAATCCATCTCACCCAAATATAGGGATTATCTGGTTACTGCTAAAACAGCGGTTATAGATACCACTGTGCTGATGCACCAGATTCCTGGTGGTATGCTCACCAACCTGTTGGCACAACTCAAGGAGGCCGATGCTCTCGGGAAGCTGGACGAAGTTCTTGCGGAGCTGCCACGCGTCAGGAAGGAGTTGGGCTATCCACCTCTGGTCACTCCCACCAGCCAGATCGTGGGCATCCAGGCAGTGCAAAACGTCCTCTTCGGCCGCTACAAAATGATCTCTGCAGAGGTCAAGGATTATGTCTATGGCCTCTACGGCCGGTCACCTGCTCCTATTGATCCAGAGGTGCAGAAGATCGTGCTTAAGGGTTATGCGCGGGGCGAGAAGCCTATCACCTCTCGGGCAGCCGATATTCTGAAGCCTGAAATGGAGAAGGCCAAAGAAGATACCAAAGCCGTCGCCAAGAACATGGGTGATGTTTTAATCTATGCGCTCTATCCCACCACAGGGCTGCGCTTCTTGAAATGGAAGTATGGCCTGGAGGCTCCTCCGGCCGATGTCAAGCCCAAGACGCTAGCGGACATCAAGCGTGAGGATGAGCTGGTTGCCAAAGCCAGGGCGGGAAAGCTGGTGGAGAAGGTGGATGTCAAGGCCCCGCCCAAGGGGCCGGGACTCAGAACTTTCAATGTGTTTGTCGGTGACCAGTACTATCAGGTGGAAGTGGAGTCGGCCGGTGGGGTGGCGATTAATGTATCCACCCCCACTGTCTCCGCTGCGCCTGCACCTGCCGCAGCCGCTGCTCGGCCTGCGCCAGCACCCAAGGCTGAAGCACCATCTCCAGCTAACGTTGCCGAAGGCGAGTCTGCCATTAGTGCCCCCATGCCGGGCATGGTTATCCGTTATGAGAAGAAGGTGGGCGATGCGGTCAAAGCAGGTGATGTAGTGGTGGTCTTTGAGGCGATGAAGATGCAATCTACGCTTACCTCTCCTATAGATGGAGCGGTAAAGACATTGGGTTTTGCCCCTGGCGCTAAGGCGGCCAAGGGCGACATTTTGGCCGTAATCAAGAAGTGAGGCCTTGGGCAGGACACTAGCTGAGAAGATCCTGAGTAGCAAGTCAGCATCTGACCTAAAGGCCGGAGACATTGCGATAGCCAAGGTAGACCTGGTATTTATCCAGGATACCACTGGCCCGCTGGCAGTGCGGCAGTTTGAATCTATAGGTTTTAAGACCCTGTCCAATCCAGAGAAGACTCTTATCTTCTTGGATCATGCTGCGCCCAGCCCCTCCCGGGAACTTTCCAATGATCATAGCCTGTTACGCCACTTTGCCAGGGAGAAGGGTGCGCGGCTTTCTGAGGTGGGAGAGGGCATCTGCCATCAACTGGTGCTGGAGTCTTATGCTAGCCCTGGAGAGACATTGGTAGGCGCTGACTCACATGCTGTTACTGCTGGAGGGCTGGGATCTTTTGCCACTGGCATGGGGTCTACCGATGTGGCGGTGGTCATGGGCCTGGGCAAGACCTGGTTCCGCGTGCCGGAAAGCTTCAAGGTGGAGCTAGTGGGTCAGTTCAAGCCGATGGTATCGGGCAAAGACCTTATCACAAGTTTGATTGGTAACCTTGGCGCAGATGGCGCTACCTATAAAGCCCTGGAGTTTGGCGGCCCAGGACTCAAGAATATCAGTATGTCGCAGCGTTTCACCGTGGCCAGTATGGTGGTGGAGGCTGGGGCCAAGGTGGGTCTTTTCCCCTCAGACGAGTTAACCCGCGCTTTTCTGAAGGAAAATGGCCGGGGGGACAAATATCGCCCATTATTTTCTGACACTGATGCCAGCTACGAGAGACTGGTAGAGGTGGAACTGGGTAAGCTAGAGCCCATGGTATCTTGCCCTCATATGGTAGATAATGTAGCCCGGGCCAGGGAGTTAAAAGGAGTTAAGATTAACCAGGTCTTCATAGGTACCTGTACCAATGGGCGGTTGGAGGACCTGGAGGTGGCTGCTGCTATACTCAAAGGTAAAAAAGTTCATCTAGGCACCAGACTCATTGTGGCTCCAGCTTCTAGGAAGGTCTTTCTAAAGGCGATGAAAAAGGGTCACATCCAGACTCTGATTGAGGCCGGGGCGGTGGTGACGCCGGTGGGCTGTGCGGCCTGTCTGGGGCTACACCAAGGCGTTCTGGCGGATGGTGAGGTTTGTCTGTCAACAGCCAATCGCAACTTCAAGGGTCGCATGGGCAACCCAGAGGCTTTTATCTATCTGGCCAGTCCGGCCACTGCAGCGGCCAGCGCCATCGCCGGAGAGATAGTTGACCCCAGGGAGTTCGCCTGATGCTCAAAGGCAGGGCTTTCAAATTTGGCGATGACATATCTACTGACCTTATAATTCCTGGGAGGCTGGCTCATCTGAGGAGCAACCTGCCTGAGCTGGCCAAACATGTGCTGGAGGACGCTGCCCCTGGCTTTGCCTCACGGGTACGGCCGGGTGACTTCGTTGTGGCAGGGCGGAACTTTGGGTTGGGCTCCAGCCGTGAGCATGCTCCAGTGGCTATTAAGATGGCGGGGGTAAGCGCTGTGTTGGCCCAGTCGGCGGCCCGTATCTTCTTCCGAAATGCTATTAACGTGGGACTGCCGGTGCTTATCTGCGATACCAGCAAGATAGCGGACGGCGATGAGCTTGAGATTGACCTGGCAGTTACCACTGTCCGAGACCTGTCCAACGGCACCCAACTATCCTCTGGCCGTATCCCTGAGGTGATGTTGCGCATATTGGAGGAGGGTGGACTGGTCGAGTATATCAAGAAATACGGTGATTTTGAGGTGAAGGGGAAATGAGCAGGAAAATCCTCTGGCTTATAAGTTTAGCAGTGTTGGTGGTTCCCTTGCTGGTGGCTGGCTGCGGTGGTGGCGGCACATCCATTACAAATATATCCCACAATCCAGGTGACTCTCTAGGTTCTCGTCTGGTGGTTGACAGAGAAGATGGCCTGCACCTGGTCTGGTTTGACCTTTCGACAGGCAATAACGAGATCATGTATGCCGAAAAAGCTCGGGATAGCGGCTGGACAGCGCCAACAAACATCTCCAATAATCCTTCCCATTCACGCAGCCCTAGCCTGGTTGTAGACAGCCAGGGCACTACGCATGTAGCCTGGCATGACTATGCCCCTGGCTACTGGGCCATCTTTTACTCCCAGAAGCCCAAAGGGGGCACCTGGTCAGAGCCGTATAATGTGACCAGTAACCGCGAAGCCTCCACCAATCCGGCGCTGGCTGTGGATAACCAGGGCACTTTGTATCTGGTCTGGCAAGAGGATACCTTGGAAGATGTGGATGTTTACTATACGGACATCTATTATGCTTCTAGGAATCAGGATGGCACCTGGTCAGAGCCGGTGAACATCTCTAACACCCATGGTGATTCATACGGCGCCTCGATTGTTGTAGATAGCCAGGACAACCTCCATGTAGTTTGGTATGACGATACACCGGGCAAGGAGGATATATTCTATGTCACCAAGCCCAGCGGTGGTCAGTGGTCTCAGCCGATCAACATCTCGAATAACCCAGAGGACTCAGAATACCCTTCGCTGGCGGTAGACAGCCGGGATACGCTTCATTTGGCCTGGTGTGATTTTACCCCGGGCAACTGGGAAATCTTGTACTCTTCGAAGCCCTCCGGCGGGGTGTGGTCTGAGCCATTAGACATCTCCAAGAATATCAGCAACTCTGGAGTTCCGTCGCTGGCTGTGGACAATGGCGACAATCTGTATTTGGCCTGGAATGATGATTCTCCGGGCATTTTTGCCATTTTCTGTGTCTCAAAACCCAGGGTTGGCACCTGGAGTGATCCAGTTAATATATCCGGAACTTCAGCTAAATCGGGCGATCCCTCAATCACAGTGGATAGTCAGCGCAGGGTGCATATAGCATGGAGCGAGTATGTTCAGAATAATTGGGATATCTTTTATACATCGAGGGAGGGCATTGCAGCCAAGTAGGATAGACTGTGGAAAAAGGGGCCGCCTGGTGGTATATTATTGTGGCTTGGATTTCAAATGCCCAGGAGTTGGCGGTAGCTATGGTTTATAAGGTTACCTTAATTCCTGGTGATGGCATTGGTCCTGAAGTGACCCGGGCAGCACGCCGGGTTTTAGAGGCCACTGGCGTGGAGTTTTCCTGGGAGTTGGCCTATGCTGGGGAACGTGCTCAGGATGTGCATGGCACCCCATTACCTGATTACGTTCTGGAATCCATCCGGAGAAACAAGGTAGCCCTCAAAGGCCCCATCACCACCCCGGTGGGGTCGGGCTTCCGTAGTGTGAATGTGGCTTTGCGCAAAGCGCTGGACCTGTATGTCGGCCTGCGACCTTGCAAGAGCTACCCCGGTGTACCCTCTTGCTATCAGAATGTGGATATAGTAGTAATGCGGGAGAATACTGAGGATCACTACGCTGGTATTGAATATATGAAGGGCAGTCCAGAGTTGGCCAAATTGTTGAGCTTTGTGGTGGAGACAGGGAGGGGTAAAATCAGGGAGGATTCCAGTGTTAGCCTTAAGATTATCTCTGAGACGGCCACTCGGCGCATCGCTCGGTTTGCCTTTGAGTATGCCCGGGCCAATAAAAGGCGCAAGGTAACCGCTGTACACAAAGCCAATATTCTAAAATTCACCGATGGTCTGTTCCTATCAACATGCTCTGAGATAGCCAGAAACTATCCCGATATTGAGTTTGAGTCTATCATTGTAGACAGCCTGGCTATGCAACTGGTTCGCATGCCGCATCAATTCGATGTGCTGGTGCTGCCCAACCTCTACGGTGATATCATATCGGACCTATGTGCTGGGTTGGTAGGTGGTCTGGGCATGTCCCCCGGTGCTAACATGGGGGATGGCGTGGTGGTGTTTGAACCGACTCACGGCAGCGTCCCCAAATATGCTGGTAAGAACAAGGTGAATCCCATAGCTATGATACTCTCAGGAGTGTTGATGCTGCGTCATTTAGGTGAGCAAGCTGCGGCTGCTCGGGTGGAACGGGTGGTTGCAGCAGTTGTTGCCGAAGGCAAGGAGGTTACTTATGACCTGAAACCTGGGCGTGATGATTCCACAGCGGCCAGCACCTCACAGGTGGCCGATGCCATAATAGAAAAACTAAGGAGCAACTCAAATGCGTAACAAGGTAACAGTGGTTGGAGCAGGCAATGTGGGCGCTACATGCGCTCAGAGGATTGCCGAGAAGGGTTATGCCGATGTGGTGTTAGTGGACATAGTCGAGGGCTTGCCTCAGGGCAAAGCGCTGGACATGCTCCAGAGCGACCCATTGGTAGCCAGCGATGCCAAGCTGGTGGGTGCCAATAGCTATGAGGCGACTGCTGGCTCCGCCGTGGTGGTTATCACCTCTGGTATAGCCCGCAAGCCGGGGATGAGCCGCGATGACCTGCTGCTCACCAACATGAAGATCGTGCAGGGTGTCACCGAAAACATCGTAAAACATTCACCAAATTGCATCATTGTCATGGTTGCTAACCCTCTTGATGCCATGACCCAGCTTGCCCTGCATGTCAGCAAGTTTCCCCGTCATCGGGTGGTGGGCATGGCTGGCATTCTGGACACGGCCCGCATGAGGACATTTATAGCCCAGGAATTGAATGTATCGGTGGAGGACGTTTTTGCCCTTACTTTGGGAGGACATGGCGATACTATGGTGCCTCTGCCCCGGCTGGCTACGGTAGGGGGTGTTCCTATCACCGAGCTTTTGCCTCCGCAGAAGGTTGCTGCCATCGTAGACCGCACGGTAAAGGGCGGTGGTGAGATAGTGGCCCTGCTCAAGACGGGCAGCGCCTATTATGCCCCCTCTGCAGCGGCGGTCCAGATGGTAGAGGCTATTCTGCTTGATCGCAAGCGGATTCTGCCTTGTGCTGCCTATCTCGACGGTGAGTATGGCATCAAGGGAGTGGTGGTGGGGGTTCCGGTTAAGCTGGGCAGTAAAGGCATTGAGCAGGTCATAGAGATAAAGTTGACTCCAGAGGAGCAGGCCTTACTCAAGAAATCAGCGGAGGCGGTAAAGGAGCTGGCGCAGGTTATGAAGATATAGGGAGGGGTGATCAAAGTTGAGAGAGATTGATGTAGCCACGATCACCGAGACGGTAGCCCGTCTCTGCCAGGAGGCAAATCTCTATTTACCTGAAGATGTTTTGGAGGCGCTAAAACAGGCCAGGCAAAGGGAAGTCTCTCCCCTGGGACAGGAAGTCATTGACCATCTCATAGAAAATGCTGCCATCGCCGCACGTGAGAAGATGCCTCTGTGCCAGGACTGCGGCTATACCGTGGTGCTGCTGGAGATTGGCCAGGATGTCCATATCAAAGGGGGCAGCCTGGAGGAGGCGGTGGCTGAAGGTGTGCGGCGAGGCTATGGACAGGGCTATCTCAGGAAATCCATAGCGCGCCGACCTTTCTCGGCGCGGGTCAATACTAAAGACAACACCCCGCCGGTGATCCACACTGATATTGTCCCCGGAGATAAGCTCCAGATTGTGGTCATGCCCAAGGGAGGTGGCTCAGAGAATATGAGCCGCTTGGGTATGCTCTCGCCCAGCCAGGGTAGGCAAGGAGTAGTGGACCTGGTGGTCAACGCAGTATCTCAGGCGGGCAGCAACCCGTGCCCACCGGTAATTGTGGGTGTGGGCATTGGGGGCACCAGCGAGAAAGCTATGTTCTTGGCTAAGAAGGCACTCTTGAGAAAAGTGGGCCAGCCCAGTCCCGACGCTGAGGTGGCTGAGCTGGAGAGGGAGCTTCTAACGCGGATCAATGACCTGGGTATTGGCCCTCAAGGGCTTGGAGGGACTGTCACTGCTTTGGCGGTGCATATTGAGGTATATCCTGCCCATATCGCTAGTCTGCCTGTTGGCATAAATATACAATGCAATAGCGCCCGGCACAAAGAAGCCGTCCTGTAAAGTGAGGTAATCTATGCAAATGATGAGATATAAGCATACTGATTTATGGCCAACTAATTATGCCCTGGGTATGTGGGTCTGGCTGCTACACCGGGTCACTGGGGTGATCATAGCTGTTTATGGGCTGGCACACCTGGTGGTCATCTCCTTCGCCACTATCGGTACCGGTGGGAAAGATTTCAACGATCTTATGGACTTCTTCAGCAAGCCTTATATACTCGCCTTTGAAATGGTACTGATGGCGGCCATCTTTTTTCACGTTCTGAACGGGTTCCGTATCCTCTTATTCGACCTGGGCATCGGGGTCAGAGTGCAGAAGCAGATGTTTGCAGGTCTAATGGTGGTGGGAGCGGTGCTTTACAGTCTGGCTGTGTGGGCCCTGTTGCCTGCGTTCTCCTAGAAGTTAATTTCTGAATTGAGGAGCAATATGGCTGTAAATGAAAAGGTATCTGAGGTTATCCGTAGGCCTAGAGTGGCTTCTGCGGTCAGGCCAACTACCGGGCTATGCGCCTGGCTGCTACAGCGGGTAACTGCAGCGCTGATCTTCATCGCTCTGGGGGCCCACTTCTGGGTAATACACTATGATGTAGTAGGAGCGGACATCACCTACAAGAGCGTGTTACATCGTTTTGGTAACCCATGGTTGGTGACTATGGATGTGGCCCTTTTAACAACTGGTGTTTATCATGCTCTCAACGGGTTGCGGGCCGTTATCTTTGACTTTGGTCTGAGTGCTAAGGCGCAACGATCTGTAACGTGGGGCCTTATTGTGGTAGGCCTTTTGGTCTTGCTCTTTGGCATCAATGCCCTTATGGCCTTTCTAAGGGGGAATGCATTACTATGGTAACAGAAATGCATAAGCATCAGGTAATAATAGTTGGAGGAGGTATGGCGGGGCTGCGGGCTGCCTTGGAAAGCTATGACCAGGGTGCGGATACTGCGGTGCTCTCTCAGGTTCATCCGATCAGGTCGCATTCTGGAGCTGCCCAGGGTGGTATTAACGGTTCTCTAGCCAATGTGCCAGAGGGCAAAGATGATAACTGGGAGAGGCATGCCTTTGATACGGTTAAGGGGAGTGACTTCCTGGCTGATCAAGACGCTGTGGAGACCATGACCAAAGAGGCTGCCATACGTATCATTGAGCTTGAGCATATGGGCACGCCCTTCTCCCGAACCGAAGAGGGTAAAATCGCTCAGCGACCCTTCGGTGGGGCAGGTTACCCGCGCACCTGCTTTGCTTCCGATAAAACTGGTCATGTCATAATGCAGGCTCTCTATGAGCAAATGGTAAAACGGCAGGTAAAGGTCTATGCTGAATATTTTGTGGTGACGTTGGCAGTGCAGGGTGACGTCTGCCGTGGCCTGGTAGCTCTTAATATTCTCACTGGTGAGTTAGAGTCCTTTGAGGCTGATGCCGTTATTTTTGCTACCGGTGGGTCTGGCCGTATCTACGCTCGTTCCAGCAATGCCATAATCAATACCGGAAGTGGCATGGCGGTGGCCTATCAGGCAGGCGTACCGCTTAAGGACATGGAGTTTATACAGTTCCATCCCACCACCCTCCTGGGCACTAACATTCTGATGACTGAGGCTGCCCGTGGTGAAGGTGGCTACCTGGTGAATAATCAGGGGGAGCGCTTCATGCAGCGCTATACCCCCAAAGTCATGGAGCTGGCACCACGTGATATTGTAAGTCGGTCTATCCAGACAGAGATTGACCAGGGGAGGGGTTTTCCGGGTGGCTGCGTTCATCTTGATTTGAGACATCTGGGCAGGGAGAAGATTCTGGAGAGACTCCCTGGCATCCGTGATATAGCCATGAACTTCGCTAGCGTTGACCCTATTTTGCAGCCGATTCCCATCCAGCCGTCACAGCACTATACCATGGGGGGTATAGACTGCAACGTTGATGGGGAGACTGTGCTGAAAGGAGTGCTTACTGCCGGTGAGTGTGCCTGCGTAAGTGTGCATGGAGCTAACCGTCTGGGTGGCAACTCATTGCTGGACACCGTAGTTTTCGGCCAGCGGTCCGGTAAAAAGGCTGCCCAATATGTACAGGACAAGCATACCAGGGTTCCTGCTGATAAGGCATTGAACGAGGCGGCAGCTAAGGCCGAAAAGAAGATCAGTGTTCTAGCTGAGGGACAGGCTTCTGAGCCTACCTTTAAGATACGCTCTGAGCTTGGCGAGACAATGACGAACAACGTGGGTATTTTCCGCGATAAAAAGCCTATGACAGAAGCGGTGCAAAAAATCAAGGATTTGAAACAACGCTATAAGGGTTGCCGTGTGACCTACAAGGGGAAGAAATTCAATCTGGACCTGCTGCGAACTTTGGAACTGGAGGGTTGTCTCCAGGTGGCGGAGGCGATTGCTCAGGGGGCGCTAGCCCGACAGGAGAGCCGCGGTTCTCATACCAGGTTGGATTTTAAGGATAGAGATGATGTCAACTGGCTGAAACATACGCTGGCCTATTATACGGCTGATGGCCCTCAATTGAAGTACAAGCCAGTGACCGTTACCCGCTGGAAACCCGAAGCGAGGAAGTATTAAAAATGGCAACAACTGAGCTAAAAGTAGAGGAAAAGCAAGCTATATCGACGGTTACTTTAAAGGTATTCCGCTTTGACCCGGAAAAGGACAAAACGTCCCGCTATGATACCTTTCAAGTACCTGTCAGACCCGGAATGTCGGTGCTGGAGACCCTTTTTGAAGTGCTGGATAAGCAGGACAGCTCTCTGGCATTCCGCTATGCCTGTCGAGGCGCTGTGTGTGGCTCCTGCGCAATGTATATCAACGGTTCTTATAGGTTGGCCTGTGAGACACAGCTATCAGCCATGGGTACGACAGAGATCACAGTAGGGCCGCTGCCTCATTTACCTGTAATACGAGACCTGGTAGTGGATATGGCCCCCTTCTTTGAGAAGTACGAGCGGGTTATGCCCTACCTTAAAACGCAAAACGACCCGAAGGACAAGGAACGGTTCCAGAGTCCCAAGCAGCGGAAACTGATCAATGAGGCTGTGGACTGCATCCTGTGTTCCTCTTGCTATTCGGCTTGTCCCATCACCTGGACGCATAAGGAATATCTGGGGCCTTCTGCGCTCAATAAAGCTTACCGCTTTGTGGCTGATTCCCGCGATGAGGCTACTGCCGAGCGGCTGAAGGTGGTGTCTGGTGAGGACGGTATCTGGCGCTGCCACACTATCTTCAACTGTGTAGAGGCCTGCCCCAAGAAACTAAACCAGACCGATGCCATAGAAACCTTGCGTCGCAAGACGGTGAGCCAGAAACTGAAGTTTTGGAAACGCTAAGGAGACCACCATGCGTTTGAAATTGCCTCTCACTACTGAAGTCGTTGAAAAGTTGCGGGCCGGGGATAAGGTTTCCCTCAGCGGTGTGCTCTATACTGCACGCGATTCTGCCCACAAGCGACTGGTTGAGGCGCTGGACAAAGGGGAAAAGCTGCCTGTGGATATCGCTGGCCAGACCATCTACTATATGGGGCCGGCGCCAGCCAAGCCGGGCCAGGTAATCGGCTCGGCTGGGCCTACTACCAGCGGCCGTATGGATGCCTATGCACCGCGTCTGATGGCTGTTGGCCTTAAGGGGATGCTGGGTAAGGGTTCACGCTCCCAGGCGGTCAAAGATGCGATGAAGAAATACAAGGCGGTCTATTTTGTGGCCACCGGTGGTGCCGGCGCTCTAATAGCCCAGAGAATTAAGAAGGCCGAGGTGGTGGCTTACGATGACCTGGGCGCGGAGGCCATCCACAAGCTTGAGGTGGAGGATCTGCCCGTTATAGTAGTCAACGATGCCTATGGTGGCGACCTCTATGAGACTGGTCGGGCCAAATACGAGAAGGTCAAGAAATAGTTCATCCTGTAGGGGCGATTCATGAATCGCCCCTACTTCCCCAAAAGAGGGTGCAGTCCGCCTGAGGCGGATGCCGGGGGCTTGGGGGTGTCCCCCCTCTTTTTCCTCCCCCTCGTACAGGAAGTTGAATGTTGTGCTGTCTCTGCTAGAATGGAAAGTGTATTACATTATTGCTATCGAGGTGGTGATGGTATGGAAATGACTACAGTGTCCCCGAAATACCAGGTCGTAATCCCGGCGCGTGTCAGGCGTGCCCTGGGCATCCGCCCAGGCCAGAAGGTCCAGGTTATTCCCTACGAGGGGCGGATTGAGCTTATCCCGGTCACTCCCATCAAGCAGGCAAGAGGTTTTCTGAAAGGCATTGACACCTCCGTTGAGCGGGAGCCGGATCGGCATGAACATCGTTGACTCATCGGGTTGGCCGGAGTACTTTGCGGATGGGCTGAACGCTGGCTTCTTTGCTCTCACTCGGGCGTTCGGGGCAGTGCTGTGGACACAAGATGCAGACTTTGAAGGCATGGAAGGGGTTCGCTACATTCAGGCCAGGTAGCGAACTGTATCCAAATTGACTCCCGGCACAGGTTGCCTTATACTGGTTCCAAGTAGTGGTTGCTGTGTAACAATCTGGCTGGAGTAGTATGCAGCTAAATTGCGGGTCACTGACTAGTTAATGAGGGGAAACACATGAAAAGGCCTAAAATATTTGTCATTCAGTCGTTCAGCACAGCGTCTGAGCATATTTTCGGCTTGATTGCTTCAGCCGCCGCAAAGGTAAACGTAGTTCTCTATAGAGCAGATACAATTCCTGCAGGCGCAAATTTTATTCAGGGTATACAAGAGGCTATTCAAAGTGCTGATTTGATTATCGCTGATGTGACAGATGCAAATCCTAACGTGATGTATGAGATCGGATCTGCTCAGGCCCATAAAAAGCCCCTTATCTTGATAAGTGGCAGTAGCAGATCAATTCCATTTGACCTGGCTAGTTTACTTGTGTTAATTTACGATCGTGATGATCTAAGCTCATCTTCGGAGTTCATTAATAGGCTCTCCAATAGAATCGCTCAAGCACTAAAGACACCAGAAGCCTTTATTTTTCCGGAGGCTGAAACAGAACAAGATAAAAGGCAAAAGGTCTTCATCAGCTATAGTCACCATGATCGTGCGTATTTGGACCGGCTTTTAATTCATCTCAAGCCGTTGGAGAAGGAAGGGCTTATTGACCTATGGATAGATACACGTCTGCGGCCAGGTGACAGGTGGAAAAAGGAAATAGAGAATGCACTAAACAAAGCAAATGTGGCTATACTCTTGGTAAGTGCTGACTTTCTAGCATCTGATTTCATTACTGCTAACGAGCTCCCACCGATTCTACGCAATGCAGAAGACAGTGGAACTCGTATCATTCCTCTAATCGTAAAACCTTGTCGATTCACACGAGACAAAAACCTACGACATTTTCAGGCGATAAACGATCCAAGCAATGCCCTCATTAGACTACCTGAAGGTGAACAAGAAATGTATTACGACTCTGTTGCGGCGGAGGTGGAGAAGAATCTGCAGAGAGGTTAATGACTGGCCGCAGTCGACTGTGGCTGCGTTGTATGAAATGAGGCTGGCCTAACTGGCAGGGTATCTAGAACTGAGCCGAATCCCCAAGTTGGTGGCAACTAAAAAGGCCTGAGCAAAGTAGCTTAATCTCTCTCCCCAGATATCTACCCAATCCGCTTACACTATTGTCTGTGTATCCCCAGAATCTGCCTGGCCTCGTCCGGGGAAGCTATTTCCACTCCCAGTTCCCCGGCAGTGCACAGCCGTTATTAGCAGTTGAGCATTTGCCTAAATCCAGGTTATGATTCAATAATAATGATGTATGAACAAATGCTGAAAAAAGTCCGGACATCCGGATGGAACTGCAGAGGAGGTAGAAAAAATGGCTAACTCGCCAGGCGGCCAATTGGAATTGCTGAGTGATAAGAATAGCGTTTTGGTTCTTGTGGACTACCAGCCTTCGATGTTTAAGAGTGTCGCGTCTGGAGACAAGACTATAATTAAGGCTTCTGCCATTGGAGCGGCGAAGGCTGCCAGCATACTGGGAGTCCCAGTAGTTTTGTCAGCGGTTAATCCTAAATTTCTCGGTGACTTTATTCCAGAAATTACCAGCATGTTTCCGGGTCAGGAGGTATTTGCTCGAAAGATTCCTAGTTTTGACGCTTTTGAAGACGAAAAGACATGGAATGCAGTTAAAAAAGCTGGCAGGAAAAAGCTGGTCATATCAGGACTTTGGACTTGTATGTGCTTTGCCTATACCGCTCTTCATGGCTTAAGAGAGGGGTATGAGGTTTATGGACTAATTGATGCTGCCGGTGATTCTACTCCGGATGCACATATGTATGGAGTCAGGAGAATGTTACAAGCCGGGGTTATTCCAATTACCCTGGAGTCACTGGTATCAGAATGGATGCATGACTGGAATAATCCCAAAGCCGGTGAGCTCGTCAAAGAAGTTTATTCAAAGTATGGTGCTATGATCGGGCTACAATAAAACGATTCTTATTGTCCGCTATCACAGATAAGATAAAGTCCGAAAATGGACAATCTATATGGGGTATACCGTTACGCTATATACCTCTCCAAAACCACCACACTCCTACCTTTTTATCCCCAGCATCTCCCTGGCCTCGTCCGGGGAAGCTATTTCCACTCCCAGTTCCCCGGCGATGCGAACAGCCCTCTCTACCAGTTGGGCGTTGCTCTTGGCCAGCACACCCCGGCTGTAGTAAATGTTGTCCTCCATACCCACCCGCACCATACCACCCAGCAGCATGGACAGAGTGGTTATGGGCAACTGGGCCGGGCCTATGGCGCAGACGTTGAATATGGTTTCCGCAGGCAGCAACTGTTTCAGTGTGAACAGGTTTTCCGGCGTAGCCTCTACCGCACCCTGATAGGCCATCCCCATGACTAAGTTGACATAATAAGGTTTCTCCACCAGTTTGTTGGCGATAAGATTCTGCACTTCTCTGAGCATGCCGTGGTGATATATCTCCATCTCCGGCTTTATGTGGCGTTTTAGCATTTCTTTCGCCACAAACTCGATGTCGGAGCGGGTATTGACGAATATGGTGCCAGCATGAGGGCCTATGGTCCTAAGCAGACTGCCCATATTCAGGGAGGCCATCTCAGGCTCGGCCTGCAAGCAGCCCAGTCTTCCTTCAAAGGTCAGGTTCTGGCCGCCGCCGGTAGTGTCCTGGGTGATAATATTGCACCTGGCTCGGACTAGCTGGTGAATTTCTTTATAAACGGCCGCGTCGCCGGTGGGCGCTCCATTCCTGTCGCGGGCGTGGATGTGAACGATGGCCGCTCCTGCGTTGTAACACTCGTAAGCCGCCTGTGCGATCTCCTCAGGTTGCTCGGGGAGGCCTGGATTGACCTTTTTGGTATGCAGTCCACCGGTCAAGGCGGCGGTGATTATCACCTTCGGCATGTCTATTAGCCTACCTCTCTATAATGGCCACAGCCCGCACCCAGCCGGCGCTGGCCCCCTCGATCTTTATGGGAAATGCTGCCACTTTGAACCCAAAGGGGACGGGAATCTTGTCCAGGTTGGTAAGGCCTTCGATGTGGCAGTATTCTCTCTCCTGGCCCAGATAGTGGGCTGCCCAAAAACTACCCTTCACCCCACTTTTGAGTTCTGCAGCCAGGATGTCGAGGGGGCGGTCCCATCCCCAGGCGTCAATGCCCATCACTTTTATGCCCTGCTCTATCAACCACAGAGTAGCCTGACGGGTCATACCGGGGTGTTTGTACTCATAATCAGGCAGGCCATAATACTTATTGGTGGTATCTGTACGTATTAAAACTATGTCGTGAGCTTTTAGCCCGTATTTGATCTTTGCCAGTGCTGCCTTAACTTCGTCTTCGGTTATGGAATCGCCACTGCTTTTATAGCTGAAGTCGAGGACAACGCCGTCTCCATAGCACCATTCCAAAGGTATCTGATCGATTGTTTTGGCTGGTTTTCCCTCGGAGGTCTTGCCGAAATGCCAGGGGGCATCCAGATGTGTCCCGACGTGTGTTACCAGGGTCACTTCCTCATAAGCACAGTACCGGGCATTGGGGAAATCATCTGGCAGTAGACCCCATTGTGGGCCGGCTGCTGCTGCTGTTTCTTCATGGCCATAGTAGGTAATCTGCGGTGGTCGCCGCAGAGGCATATCCTGTTTTAGAGGAAGGCTGAGGTCTATTATTGTGGTTATTTTTCCCACCATCAATCATCCTGCTGGGGTTTAAGAGGACTCTTGGTTAAAAGCTGGGTCGATACCCTCCTGTGGACTGGAACCCCCGCAAAATCTCAGATTTTGCGGGGGTTATTGTTACACTACATGGCTGGCTAATGCGTCAAGAGCCGGCCGGTCTCCTCGGCATTCTTAACCACGCCGTCGGGAGTGATATCCAGCCTGACTGTATACACCTTCGTGATGTCTTTGCAGTCTGCTCTGACATACCAATTGCCATCGATGATCCTGGCATCCTTTATCTTGACGCCTAGTATACCGCTGTACATGGTCTTGACTTTGGCTTCAACAATGGGTTGTAGGTCCTTAGCATCCTTTATTTTTGCCACAGTGGAATCCTCCTTTCCCTATTGTTGTTCTATGTTTCAGTGGCTAGTATTGAAATACTACCTGAAGATTTCATGTGAACACAATTTTATCGTACTCAGCGCCTTGGTGTCAATTCTACTGGAGGGTTTGGCTCAGAATATTCGACTGAACAAACCGATGGAATAGCCTCTGGCTCTTAGCGCCACTACCTTGCCAGCTTAGCCGTTATCGTGGCCACGTGTTTGCCCTGGAAGCGAGCCCCCGCCAGCTCATTGGCGCTCGGGAACCGTTCTCCAGCGCCACCGGCAATCGTTGATGCGCCATAAGGAGAGCCGCCGGTAATTTCATCAATCCGCGTCTGGCCCTGGAAGGTATAGGGCAAACCCACAATAATCATTCCATGGTGAAGCAGCGTGGTGTGAAAGCTGAGAATGGTAGATTCCTGACCTCCGTGCTGGGTGCCGGAGCTGGTGAATACGCTGCCCACCTTGCCCACCAGCGCCCCCTTGGCCCAGAGAGCGCCGGTGCCATCCAGGAACTGGCGCATCTGCCCGCACATATTGCCGAATCTTGTTGGCGTACCGAAGATAATAGCATCGGCGGTGGGCAGCTCAGCCATGGTGCAAACAGGGATGTGGGCGAAGGCTTTCTGAGCCTCCAGTGCCCCGATCTTCTTGAGCACATCCTCTGGCAGCGTCTCCGGGACACGGCGTAATTCTACCTGTGCTCCCTCCACCTCGCGCACACCCTCGGCAACAGCTTCAGCCATCCGATAAATGTGCCCATACACGGAATAGAAAACGACTAAGACCTTCATGATCCCCCTCCTCTATTAGAGATATCTGAAAAGGACTTATTCAACCCCCTCGGGGAAATTGGGCGATTCATGAATCGCCCCTACGGAGGATACCCCGTTCGACTGGGCTCACGACAGGCCCAGACCTATCTCTTTTTCAGAGACTTCCCATCAACTTGACTGACCGCAGCAGCGCTTGTATTTCTTACCAGAGCCGCAGGGGCAAGGGTCGTTGCGTCCCACCTTGTGTCCAGCGGGCACCGCAGGCTTGGCCGCCGCAGGGTGGGATGCCGCAGGGCGGGGGGACGAGGCAGAGCGTTCCTTGACGATTTCCACCTTGAAAACGGTAAGCACCATCTCATGTTGGATGTTGTCCAGCAAGCTCTGGAACATTCTATGCCCTTCATGCTTGTAGACCACCAGTGGGTCACGCTGTCCCACAGCGTGCAGCCCGATGCCCTGGCGCATATGCTCCATCATGGTCAGGTGCTCTATCCATAACCGGTCAATAGAGCGCAGCATGACCAGGCGCTCTAGAATCCTCATACTTTCAGCACCAATCTGATGCTCCTTCTCTTCATACGCCAGGTCGATCATTTCCAGAAGCCTATCTGTGACGTCCTTGCGGCCAAGACGGGACAGCTCCTCCCCATCCAGCTTGATACCGGGCAAAATGGCCTCCAAGTCCTGTCGCAGACCTTCCATGTCCCAATCGGTGCCATAGTCATCCCGCAAATAGACTCCTGCCATCGCCTGGATTTCCTGATGGAGCATGTTCAGTATGTTGGCCTTCAGATCAGACCCTGAAAGTATCTTGTGGCGCTCCTCGTAGATGACCTCGCGGTGCTTATTGACCACGTCGTCATAGTCCACCAGCTGCTTGCGAATCTCAAAGTGATAGCCCTCCACCTTGACCTGGCAGTTCTCAACGAACTTACTCACCAGGCCGCTCTCCAGCGGCACATCCTCACCCAGGCCAGCCAATCTCATTACCCCTCCAATGCGGTCTCCCCCAAAGCGCCGCACAATGTCATCTTCCAGCGAGACGTAGAAACGGGAGCCTCCCGGGTCGCCCTGGCGGCCAGCACGGCCTCGTAACTGGTTATCAATGCGCCTGGCCTCGTGGCGCTCGGTGCCGATGATATGTAGCCCGCCCACCAGCACATTTTCCTTTTGCTTGTCGTCCCATTCTTCCTTGACAATGAGCTTTCTGTTTTCAGCACAAATGCGACTGGCCTCGTCCAGTGCTGCTTTTTGTTGCTCCGGGGTGGCTGTGGCTGGGTCAATGTCCTTCTTGCGCAAGATATCTAAAGCCATCGCCTGGGGATTTCCACCCAGCATAATATCAACGCCGCGCCCTGCCATATTGGTAGCCACGGTAACCATCCCTGGCTGACCTGCCTGGGCGATGATGGCTGCTTCCCTTTCATGCTGCTTGGCATTGAGCACCTGGTGAGGGACGCCGCGGCGCTTGAGCATCTCGCTCAGGTACTCGGATTTCTCTATGGAGACGGTGCCCACCAGCACCGGCCGCTTCTCCTGGTGCAGGCCCTCGATCTCCTTGACCACCGCCTTGAACTTGGCCTCTTCATTCTTATAAATCTGGTCCTGGTAGTCAAGGCGGACCATAGGCTTATCGGTGGGGATGGCCATCACCTCGAGCTTATATATCTTGTGGAATTCTTCAGCTTCGGTGACAGCGGTGCCAGTCATGCCGGCCAATTTCTTGTAGATGCGAAAATAGTTCTGGAAGGTGATGGTGGCCAAAGTCAGGCTTTCTCGCTCAATCTTGACCCCTTCTTTGGCTTCAATGGCCTGGTGCAACCCTTCCGAATAGCGGCGGCCGAACATCAGCCGACCGGTGAACTCGTCCACGATGATAACCTTGCCATCCTTGACCACGTAGTCTCGATCACGTTTGTAGAGCACATGGGCTTTGAGCGCGTTGTCCAGGTAGTAAGTCAGGGAGTAGTTGGCCGGGTCATATATGCTGGGCGATTTGAGCAGACCCTCTCTTTTCAGTGTTCCCTCCACCTTGCTGGTGCCCTCATCAGTCAGGCTTACTGCGCGCTCCCTCTCGTTTACGGTGTAGTCTTCATCACAGCGCAGGGTAGGGATAATGCGGGCGAAGAGGTAATAGCGACTGGAGACATCCTCCGCCTGGCCGCTGATAATGAGGGGGGTGCGCGCCTCGTCTACCAGAATGTTATCCACCTCATCCACGATGGCATAGTTCAGGGGGCGTTGCGCACATTGGGCAAGGTCAAGAACCATGTTATCGCGCAGGTAATCGAAACCGAACTCGTTGTTAGTGCCATAAGTTATATCGGCTTCATAAGCCTGGCGGCGGGAGACGGGGCGCAGGAAATTCCACCTGACGTCCTCTGAGACAAACGAAGAGTCATAGAGCCAGGAGGCCTCGTGCTGAATGCTGGCCACGCTCACACCCAGGGCATTGAAGATGGGGCCCATCCAGTGGGCATCACGCTTGGAGAGGTAATCATTGACGGTTACCAGATGGCAGCCCTGGCCGGTGAGGCTGTTCAGGTATAGCGACAGCGTGGCCACCAGGGTCTTGCCCTCACCGGTCTTCATTTCGGCAATTTTGCCCTGGTGGAGGACGATACCACCCATAAGCTGGACATCAAAATGGCGCTGTCCGATAGCGCGCTTGGCTGCCTCCCTCGCTGCAGCAAAGGCCTCAGGCAGCAGAGCATCCAGCGTCTCACCCTGGCCCAGTCGAGTCTTAAACTCCGCCGTTTTGGCCCGCAGGGCATCAGCGCTGAGCTGCTCAAACTGGGGCTCCAGGGAGTTTATCCGCTCAACTATGGGGCGAAACTTCTTAAGCTGCTTCTCATTGGAGTCAACGAGGCTGCCCAACCACTTCAACATTTGTTAGACTCTTCTCCAGCTATAAACTGAACAGGATTTTGGCGTTTATTCAAACATGGCTCCTATGGAGATGCCGGTGTGAATACGGCTGATAGCCTCACCCAGCATCTCGGCTATGGAAAGCACGGTGACCTTGCCACCAGCGCGTTTCTCAGGTGGCACCGGGATAGTATTGGTAACCACCACCTCTTTCACCTGACTGGCAGCTATGCGTTGGGAAGCGCTGCCGGAGAAAACGGGGTGGGTGCAGCAGGCATAGACTTTGCTCGCCCCCTGCTCTATGAGGGCATTCACAGCATTCGTCATGGAGCCAGCGGTGTCAATCTCATCGTCTACCAGAAGGGCCGACTTTCCTTTCACCTCACCGATGATGTTGATAGTCTCAGAGCGGTCAACGTTGCCCACCCGGCGCTTCTCGATAATAGCTAGTGATTTATTGAGCTTTGCCGCCAGGTCACGGGCGTGCTTGGTAATGCCGATGTCCGTGGCCACCACCACTAGGTCATCGTAGCTCCTCCCCTCGAAATAGCGGCTGAAGTGGTAAAGCGCAGTCAGCTCATCAACAGGTATAGTGAAGAAGCCCTGAATCTGTGCTGCATGGAGGTCGATAGTGAGCACGCGGTTGGCCCCAGCCACTGTCAGCAAGTCAGCCACCAGCCGGGCCGTGATGGGCACACGGGGTTGGTCTTTCTTATCTGTGCGCCCATAGCCGTAGTAGGGAATCACCGCCGTGATACGCCCCGCTGAGGCCCGGCGGAAAGCATCCAGCATGATGAGCAGTTCCACCAGGTTAGTATTCACGGGAGAACAAATAGGCTGGATGACAAAGACGTCTCTTTGTCGGACATGCTCCAGGATGCGGACAAAGATGTTCTCGTTACTGAACTGAAAGACCTCCATTTTCCCTAGGGGGATGTTCAGATATTGACAGACCTCGCGAGCCAGCTCTGGATGAGCATTACCGCTGAAGACCTTCAAATCGTCCAAATACGACCTCCTCGCTCAGGATTTGTCATCCGCTGCCATAGATCAGCCTTGAACCTTCTGCTCAATCGAGATTATAGCACTCCAAATCAGGGCTATCAATTTGACTCGATGTCTGGCCGAAGGGTTCTGTCTACTTAGAACCAGAGAGATTGCTTAGGGCAACCCGAGCTGCCTCCGACTCTGCCGCCTGCTTGCTGGAACCCTGACCATGCCCCCACACCTCCTCGCCCACTACTACCTCCACTGTGAACTGTCTGGCGTGATCCGGCCCAGATACTTCCACAAGGCGGTAAACGGGGGTGAGGTGCCGGCTAGCCTGGACCAACTCCTGGAGCCGGGACTTATAATCAACACTCTGCTCTTCTAGCAGAGCTTTCTCTAGGCGGGGAGTGAGCCAGCACAACACTAGCTTCCTGGTCTTAGCCAGACCCTGATCAATAAAGACAGCGCCGATAATCGCCTCCAGGGCACGGGCCAGGTTGGAGGGGCGAGCCCGACCACCGCTGGCCTCTTCACCCCGACCAAGATAGAGGTACTGCCCCAGCTTTAGGGAGGTAGCCACTTCAGCCAATGTCTCTTGGCGCACCAAGTAGGCACGCAGTCGAGTCATCTCCCCCTCGGAGAGATGGGGAAAACCACGGTAGAGCTTATCGGCTACTATGAGGCCCAGCACAGCATCGCCCAGGAACTCCAGCCTTTCATTAGATGACAAGTAGAAGTCAGGATTCTCATTGAGATAGGAGCGGTGCACCAGGCACTGCTCTAATAGCGAGATATTCTTGAAAGAAACTCCTAAAACCTGCTGTAGCGCTTCTAGGTCAGCCAAAGAAACCTCCGACTAAACCAGCATAAACGTACTGTTGGGCTGTGTCAAGAGGTAAAGCACCATGGAAATTGGCACAACAAAGATTGGGCATTTCAAGCATGAAGCTGCTTCCTTCAAACTTCATATGTACGGATTGACAAAGAAGAGGGAGTGTTGTATTTTACCTATGAGGGGTGTCTGTGCGACGATTCGACCAGCAGAAGCGTCACCTGGAGCCCACAATGGTTCACTACGAAAGGAGGAGACAATGAAGCTAATCAGGGATTTCAGGCAGTTTTTGTTGCGTGGAAATGTGGTAGACCTGGCTGTTGCGGTGATCATCGGCGCTGCGTTCGGAGCGGTGGTGACCGCTCTAGTAAGAGACATAATAACACCCCTAATAGCCGCGATTTTTGGAAAACCGGATTTTGCCAATCTAGGATTCACTCTACACAAGAGCCACTTCTTATATGGTGACCTTCTCAACTTTGTCATCACATTTGTTATTGTAGCCGCAGTGATATTCTTCTTGGTAGTGGTGCCGATAAACGCTTTGATTGCTCGCTCCCGCAAGCAGCCTCCGGCAGACCCGACGACACGAAAATGCCCTGAGTGCTTGAGCGAAATACCTATTGATGCACGGCGCTGTGCACACTGCACGTCACAGGTTCCGCCAGTAGCAAAGTAATAGTTATGGATTGGGGCAAACAAGCCTGTATGGTTCTCGCCAATGGTAGGAAGAGAAAAAGAGATGCCCAAGTTTAGACCAGTGACAAGCCAATTGGTTGAAGAGTTAAGGCTCTTGGTGGGCAAGGAGAACGTCCTCACGCGGCAGGAGGAAATGCAGCTCTACTCTTATGACGAGGCGCCCACGCCCAAGCCTCACGTGCCTGAATTGGTGGTGAGTCCCAGGGACACTACAGAGGTAGCCAGGGTGCTGTCCCTGGCTAATGAGGTGCGGACACCTGTTACCCCCAGGGGAGGAGGAACAGGCCTCAGCGGCGGGGCCGTACCAATTTTGGGCGGTATAGTGCTATCACTGGAGAAGATGAACCGCATTAAAGAGATTGATGAAGATAACTTCGTAGCTGTGGTGGAGCCGGGAGTCCTCCTCAAAGACTTGTATGAGGCTGTGGAAAGCCGGGGCTTGTACTACCCGCTTTATCCCGGCGAGAAAAGCGCACATATAGGGGGAAACGTGGCTACCAATGCCGGTGGGATGAGGGCGGTAAAATATGGGGTTACCAGGAACTTTGTCTTGGGTCTGGAGGCGGTGTTGCCCACCGGTCAGATAATAAGGATAGGAGGGAAGTTCGTCAAATGCTCCACCGCCTATGACCTCACCCAACTCTTGGTTGGTTCTGAGGGTACCCTGGCGGTTATAACCGAGATAACCCTGCGTCTCATCACGCCGCCGGGGTGGCAAGAGATAGTCTTCATTCCTTTCCCGGGACTGCGTCAAGCCATTAAGACTGTTCCCGAAATACTGAAGCAGGCAGTACCTGTGATGGGGCTAGAGTTTCTGGAAAGGGATGCCATTGACATCATTGAGAAAGATCTCGGACGGGAGCTTCCTTTCCATGAACACGATGCTTTTCTGCTAGGAATCTTGGAGGGAAATTCGAAGGAAGAGGTTTACCAGGCTGCCACCCGTGTGGCCGAAGTATGCACCAGAAACGGCGCTATAGATGTTTACATCCCGATGAGCGCTAAAGCAAGAAGGGAGCTCCTTGAAGCCCGGGAAAAGCTGTATCCTGCTTTGAAACGCACTGGACCCATCGAGGTTATAGACGTGGTAGTGCCCCGCAGCCAGATTGCCAGCTTTGTCGCCATGGTCAAGGATATATCACAGCGCTACAAGATGCCTATTGTTGCTATTGGCCATGCTGGTGATGGCAATGTGCATCTACAACCCATGGGTAGAGGAATGGAGAATGGTGAATGGGCGGCTAAGCTCCCCCGTGTGATGGAGGAAGTGTACCGGGCTGGGGTCTCTCTGGGAGGCACAATCTCAGGCGAGCACGGTCTTGGTTTCGAAAAGAAGAAGTATCTGGAAATTGCCATGAGCCGTGAACAAATAGCCCTCATGTCAAGGATTAAGAGAGCTTTTGATCCTAATTACATCCTTAACCCGGGAAAGATCTTCGATGAGGGATGAAGGTATATGGGAACGGTGCGATTAACATTCCGTGCCTTACAGCTTGCTGCTGGGCACGGATTTGTTCAATAGACTCTCCCTAAACCACTCCAATTTACCTTCTCAAGCAAGCTATTGTACTGAGCCAGGATTTCCTGGGTCAGGGAATGTTCTGATCCAGCTAACTTCCCTTCTTTTATCGATAACCTGTAAAAGGTATAATCAGCTCCTACAGTGTCGCTTCACACCTCGGTTATGGAATCTTTTTCGTCGACAACTACTATGCGGCTTGGTAGAATTGTTACGCTAGCAAGGATTGCCCCACTTACAGACTTCGGATTTTCAGTAGCACCTCCTGGCTGAGCAAGAACGCTGGAGGGTAGCTGGGTTACTATTTCACGATCGTTAATCACAAAGACATGGCTTGGCCATACTTTTTCTGTAGTGGCTATTGGCTGAGCAAGCAATGAGAGATTTTGGGAGGCAGGAGTTGTCCATGATGACGATTCTTCAGAGGGCAAGTTGCTGCTCCAAGCGTAGGAAGAGGTTACGGTAGACGGGATTATCATAAGTGCGGCAAATGGAATTAGTACTGTTATAAGTGCCTTGGCTATCCTGATGATTAATGTTTTTTCCCTGCTCACTCGCTTGCCTTCCCTTTTCATGATTTAGAATAACAAGACGGTGGCACAGCGATATCAAAAGATTGACCTGTGGCGTTACATCGGAGTTACAAATTTGATGTTTTGGGGAGGATATTAGCTCAAGTGAAAGTTAGCGTTTAGCAGCAGAAAAAGGCGTCATTCGCTTTGAGGGCTCCTTCTTTGGGCGGACAAAAAATATCGGTTGTTACGCTGACTTGTGTAACCAAGCACTAGGCCAAACGCGTTTTGACAGCCCAGACAGTTTAGTTTTCTAACCTCCGGTGTTCTCCGCTGAATCAGTAAGCAGGTATTTTGCGCCAATTCAAAATTAGCACTAAAACCACTTGACAAGTTGGCTTTTTTGTGCTAATTTATAACTAAGTTGATGAACATGGTGATAAAATGTCAGAAGGGGCATTTACAGACAAAGCGCGAAGTCAAATCTAATATAGGAGGAAAAAGATGGGTAGATTTGGTTCGTATTGGGGGCTACTGGTGGCGCTTCTGGGTGTAGTAAGTCTGGTTGTGGGTGGGCTTTTTGTTGCCCAGAGTGTCGGCAAAAGTCATTGGATCAGGGACAGGGCGCGAGAAGAGAAATTGACTTTTAGCCTCTCTCCGGAACAGGTAGCCAAAGGCAATCTGGTCGATTCTGCAAGTGAAATGAAAAAGGCGGCTGATACTATAGGTGAGCACCGTCGTGCAATAGCACCAAGCTATCAGGAGTTATTGAATGGAGGTAAGTTTGACCCAACAAATCCTCAACACATTACTTACTCCCAGGCAATGAATTTGGAGAACTACCTGTACCTTGGCGTTCTGGGCTTCGGGGTAACCCAATTAATTCTTGGTGCTGGTGTCTTCATGATAGTGGTTGGAGTGGCGCTCGCCATAATTGGTATGGTACTGTTTGTCCTGGCCAGAAGAAAGTCTAAGGGACTAGTCCCAGAACCTGCTAAGACCTAGCAGGCGTAGTTCTTGATAGCTGATGAAAAGCTGGCCGAAAATGAATTTTCGGCCAGCTTGCTCCCTTTAATTGGGCAATGTTTTCCGAGAAGCTCACCAAGAAGGAACTCGAGGCCATGGCCGAAAATTTTGAGGCTACCCGGAAGGCAGGGCTGTCCCTGTTGGAATGGGCAGATAAGGTTAGAACCAGGACAGCGTCATAAACAGAGGTGGAAATGATGGCAGAACAAGGTCAAAGGCTAGCCCTGATAATAAACACCGCTTCTTATGAGCGGGTAGCCTTTGCTCTGGGTGTAGCAACCACGGCGGCGGCCATGGGCGGTGATGTTTCCGTCCTTTTTGGCTATGGGGGAGTTGTCCGGCTGAAGAAAGGTTTCACCGACTCGCTGGGTGAGGAGACTGACGGTTGGATCAGGCAGCGGATCGGTTTGTTGGTCAAGAAGGGTGGTGTTTCACCGCTCTCTGAGTATTTGAATATGCTCAAGAAGCTCGGGGGCAGGATTTACGCCTGTCCCACAGCTATGGAACTGCACGGCATTGTTGTGGGAGAGCTGGTGGAAGAGGTGGACGAAGTCCGCAACGTGACCAGGTTTGTGAGGGAGGACATTAAGGATGCGTCAGTTGTCTATGTGTAGAGCAGGATGTATCCTTCTGGGGGTCTCGGGGATGAGGTGACATGATGTCAGATATAGAGATTGCCGGTCAGCTTGATTTGCGAGGGGTGGCCTGCCCCGATAACCATGTGCGCACCATCCTGGCACTGGAGGAGTTGGAGGCAGGCCAGGTGCTGAAGGTGACACTGGAAGGCGAGGAAGCCATCAGCGATGTGCCTCGTAGTGTCAAGCATAACGGCCACCAAATATTGAGTGCGGAGTATTCTGGCGATTGTCTGCTTGTTCTCTACATCAAGAAGGTAGATTAATCATGGTATATTAAAACTATGGGCAACTTTGGCAGTTATTTCATCGAAACGGTAAGAAAATGAAACTTTCCACTCGCGGTCAGTATGGAACCAGAGCTATGCTGGAATTGGCTCTTCTATACGGCCAAGGGCCGGTGTTGCTGAAGGACGTAGCCAGTCGACAGGATATACCAACGAGCTATCTGGAGAACCTGATGGGTGCTTTAAGGGCTGCCGGTTTGATAGCTACAGTGCGCGGCATGCACGGTGGCTATTATCTGGCCAAGCCCCCGTCTGAGATCAGGCTAAGCCAGATTATTGCTGCGCTGGAGGGTTCAGTGGCTCCGGTGGAGTGTGTTGATGATCCCAGGCATTGCCACCGTACTGAATCATGCGTAGCCAGAGACATCTGGAGTGAGGTCAAACAGGCCATAGAGGGAGTGCTTGAATCTATTACCCTGGAGGACTTAGCTCGACGCTATCGGGAAAAGCAACTCACCGGCTCATCCCGATACTATATTTGAGCTTGTTGAAGATGTTAGGAATAGTCAATAAGACAAGGAGGAAATCATGATGGGCAAGACTGAAAGGGTAGACATGCTTCGTTATAAGACCATAAAGATACCGAGGCTAACCAGAGGGATAGCCAAGGACTCCACCGAGTTGATCGGGAATACACCGCTGGTCAGATTAAACCGAATAACTGAAGGGTTGCAGGCGGAGGTAGTGGCAAAGCTTGAGTCCTTTAATCCTATCCATAGCGTCAAGGACCGAATTGGGGTAGCCATGATTGTTGATGCCGAGGAGAAAGGTCTCATTAAAAAGGATACCGTTATCGTTGAACCCACTAGTGGCAATACTGGCATTGCCTTGGCTTTTGTCTGCGCCGCCAGAGGATACAAGCTCATCCTAACCATGCCTGACACCATGTCTCTGGAACGAAGGCAACTTCTCTCCATCTTTGGCGCTGAGCTGGTGCTTACCCCTGGTGCAGAGGGAATGCCGGGGGCAGTGAGGAAAGCTGAGCAACTGAAGGCGGAAAATCCCAATTACTTTATGCCCCAGCAGTTTAAGAACATGGCAAATCCGGAGATACACCGCCTCACCACCGCCGAGGAGATTTGGCGGGATACTGATGGCAAAATAGATATTCTGGTATCCGGTGTTGGGACCGGCGGGACAATTACCGGGGTGGCCGAGGTAATCAAGCGCAGAAAACCTGAGTTTAAAGCTATTGCCGTTGAGCCGGCTGCTTCACCGGTGCTTTCTGGGGGCAAGCCCGGCCCGCACAAGATTCAGGGTATTGGTGCTGGTTTTGTTCCTGATGTTCTGCGGCGGGACTTGATTGATGAGATTATCAGAGTAAGCAACGAGGACGCCGGGATAATGGCAAGGAGACTGGCCAAGGAAGAGGGAATCCTGGCAGGTATATCATCGGGGGCAGCCACCTGGGCAGCTATAGAAGTAGCCAAAAGGCCGGAAAACCGCAATAAGCTGATAGTGGTAATCATACCCGATACCGGAGAGCGTTACCTCTCTACCTGGCTCTTTCAGCCGACTGCTTAAAGGAGAGGGGGATTCCAAAAGGGATATAGTCCTTTTGATAAGGGTTTGGGCTGTCGGAGCGACCCTATGTGGTCGCCCGTATTGGCGATTATCATTTGGCGGGGTTGAAACCCTATAACTAAGAACGCTATTTGGGCGAAGATGAGGAGAGAAAATTGTTAAAACACAAACTGGATACCATTGCACTACATGTCGGGCAAGAAACACCCGACCCGGTTACAGGAGCAAGGGCGGTACCAATTTACCAGACAACCTCATATATCTTTAGGGACACCGAGCATGCGGCAAATCTCTTTGCCCTGAAGGAGTTGGGGAATATCTACACCCGGATGATGAACCCCACCACCGATGTTTTTGAGCGGAGGATAGCGGCCATCGAAGGTGGCACCGGAGCACTGGCGACATCTTCTGGCCAGGCCGCAGAGACCTTTGCCCTTTTGAATATCACCCAGGTGGGAGATAATATTGTATCTGCTAATAATCTGTACGGTGGGACCTACGAGCTTTTCCACTATACTTTTCCTAAGCTCAGCAGGACGATAAAGTTTGTTGATTCCACCAGACCACAGGAGTTCGCCAAAGCTATCGATAACAGGACCAGGGCTATTTATGCAGAGACCATAGGTAATCCCAAGCTGGATATACCTGATTTTGAAGAACTGGCCAGGATCGCTCACAATGCGGGCATCCCTCTAGTAGTGGACAATACCGTGGGTGTGGGGTTGATAAGGCCCATAGATTACGGTGCCGATATTACTGTGCTCTCGGCAACCAAATTCATCGGCGGGCACGGTACCTCCATTGGTGGCGTCATGGTTGATTCGGGAAAGTTTCGCTGGGATAACGGCAAATTCCCTGAATTCACCGAGCCTGATCCCAGCTACCACGGTCTAAAATACTGGGATACATGTCGTGATTTCCAGGGCATGGGCAATGTGGCCTTCATTTTTAAGGCCAGGGTACAGTGGCTGCGAGATGCAGGCTGCTGCCTTAGTCCTTTTAATTCTTTCCTTTTCCTCCAGGGGCTAGAAACCCTTCCTTTGAGGCAGCGTAGGCATTCGGAAAATGCTCTTGCGGTGGCCCGCTTTCTGAAGAAACACCCCGCCGTCACCTGGGTCAACTACCCCGGGCTGGAAGACCACCCCAGCCACAAGCTAGCCCGGAAATATCTTGATGGTCATTACGGTGCGATAGTCGGCTTCGGTATCAAGGGAGGTTTGGAGGCAGGCAAGAGGTTCATCAACTCTATAAAGCTACTCTCACACCTGGCCAATATTGGCGATGCTAAATCCCTGGTCATCCATCCGGCATCCACCACGCACCAGCAACTAACCCCCGAGGAACAAAGGGAAACAGGGGTCACGGAAGATTACATCCGGCTCTCGATTGGGCTGGAAGATATAGATGACATTAAGGAGGATATCGACCAGGCACTAAAAGCAGCGGTAAAATGAGCTTCTCTATAATGGGGATTCCACAAGGGGTGGAACCCCTTTGGCGGGGGCATGGGGGTGTCCCCCACTCTCCTCATAATTCCCCCCAAGAATGGGGGGTTAGGGGGGTTGAAAGAGCTATTTTCGGGAGAATGACTTTGCAAAGTAAAGGTGTTGGCATTGTGGAAACAAAATATTTCACCTTCGCTCATCCGCCGGATGAATTGGCGCTTGAGTCCGGGGAGAGACTTGGCCCGGTTACCTTAGCTTATGAGACCTATGGTGCGCTCAACTCTGAGAAATCTAACGCCGTCCTGGTTTTCCACGCCCTATCCGGGGATGCTCACGCCGCCGGTTTCCATCTGGAGGACAATAACCCCGGATGGTGGGATAGCATGATCGGGCCGGGTAAGGCTTTTGATACTGAGAAATACTTTATTATCTGCTCCAATGTCGTTGGCGGCTGTAAAGGTTCTACCGGGCCATCTTCCCTCAATCCGAAAACCAATAAGCCCTATGGGCTGGACTTTCCGCTTATCACCATCAAGGATATGACCAATGCCCAGGCACACCTTATCCGCCACCTCGGTATTGAGAAACTTCTCTGTGTCACTGGCGGGTCTATGGGAGGGATGCAGGCTTTGCAGTGGGTAGCCTCCTTTCCCGATAGGGTTCGTTCCGCGATACCAATTGCCACTACGGCCAAGCATTCTCCACAGCAAATCGCCTTTAATGAGGTAGGACGGCAGGCGATTATGGCTGACCCGGACTGGAACGGTGGTAATTACTATGATAGGGTGCCGCCAGACCGGGGCTTAGCGGTAGCTCGCATGATAGGTCATATCACCTATATGAGCGACGCTTCCATGGAGGAAAAGTTCGGCCGACGGGTTAAGGACGAGGGGCAGAACATGAAATCCCCCCCTGATTTTGAGGTTGAGGGCTACCTCCAGTACCGCGGCAATCATTTTGTAAAGAGGTTTGACGCCAACTCCTACCTTTATATCACCAAGGCCTTAGACCGCTTTGACCAGGCTGGTGGGAAAGGACTACATGAGGTGTTAAAGCCAGCGAGGGATACTAAATTCCTGGTTATTGCTTTTAAATCGGACTGGCTATATCCAGCCTATCAATCCAAAGAGATTGTCAAAGCCTGCAAGCTGGCTAATCTTGACGTTACCTACTGTGAGATAAACTCAACCTATGGGCACGATGCCTTTCTAGTGGAAATCGAGGAGCAGTCGCATCTGATTAAACATTTCTTGAGCAGGGTGTACGGTGACTAAGCGAGATCAATCTGCAGCCAAAGAGAATATCAAGCTGGAATATCAGGCTATTCTCAACCTGATACCCTATGGCTCGCGTGTGCTGGACCTGGGCTGTGGCGATGGCGAACTGCTGTCCCTGCTCGTGGAGAGGAAAGGTGTGCAAGGAAGAGGGATAGAGATTAACGAACAGGCAATCTATAAGTGCGTATCGCGGGGCCTGAGCGTTTCCCATCAGGATATCGATGCCGGCTTGACCGAATACGGAGATAAATCATTTGACTATGTGATATTGAACCAGAGTCTGCAGCAAGTGGTTAATCTGGATTTGGTTTTAAAAGAGTCCATGAGAGTGGGACGAAAAGTGATAGTTGGGTTTCCCAACTTTGCCTACTATAAGGCTCGTCTGCAGATGTTCATTTCCGGAAGAACACCAGTCACTAAATCACTTCCTTATATGTGGTACGACACGCCTAACCTGCATTTCCTGAGCATCTCTGATTTTATCGAGTACTGTCGAGAGAAGAAATTTAACATCGAAAAGACAGTTTTCCTGGATAGAAATAGAAGAGTCAGGCTGTTTCCGAATCTGTTTGCCCAAGTGGGGATATTGCTCCTTTCAAATAGAGGCGTTTCCTAAGGTAATGACCAGATATGCTCGCAGTCCCACACGCTGACTTGCCGCCAGCACCATGAAGGATGAAAATACTGATACCTCATCCCCCTGGCCCCCTTCTCCTGCAGGAGAAGGGGGTAGAAGGGAATCCGGGGGGTACCCCCAGACCCCCACCAGAGAGGCTTAGCCTCTCTGGACTCTCCGTCATTTTCAATTGGTATTACACAAAGGGGCGATGGACATCTGCAATAGGCTGGGGGGTACAGACCAGTCTTTCATTTCCCCCCGAAAAGAGGTGCAGGATACATCCTGCCGGGTGTCCCCCATATCTCTCTCCAATTCCCCCCAAGAATGGGGGTCAGGGGGGTTGAAACACCTATTTTCAGGAGAATGACGCAATAGGGTTTGACTACTAGGAATATCCACGGATTATGCATCTCAGCCTGGGCTTGCCAACTTGGCATTTTGATATTACCATATGAGGCAGGAAATATCTGAGTTGGGCGAGGCCAAGTATGCCGGCAAATTTACCTCCGCAATATTTTGAGGCTGAGAAGCGCTACCGCATGGCCAAAGACCCCCAGGAGAAGGTAGATGCCCTGGAGGAGATGCTGGCCATCATGCCCCATCACAAGGGCACCGATAAGCTGCATGCTGAACTGAGGCGCCGCATAGCCCGCCACGGTGAAGAGGCAGAGCGCAGGCCAGCCGGGGCCCGCCGTGGTGCTCAATTCTTGATTAAAAAGGAAGGGGCTGCCGGTCAGGTGGCTCTGGTTGGGTTGCCTAATGCGGGCAAGTCCCAACTGGTTGCCTATCTTACTGACGCTTCCCCGGAGGTGGCCAGTTATCCCTTCACCACCCAGAAGCCCATCCCGGGCATGATGAAATGGCAGAATATACAGGTACAGTTGATAGACCTGCCCCCGACAAATAACCGTGAGGCCCATCCCTGGCTGCGTGCGCTGCTGAGAGGCGCTGACCTGTTGATGTTAGTGGTAGACTTGGGGGCTGAGCCGCTGGCCCAGATGGAGGGGTTGCTGGCGGAGCTGGAGATGCTCAGACTCAGGCCGGTGGGCGATGATACTGAGGCACAGTCGCTTATGGAGTCTCTCATGGAACTGGGTTTGCGGCCCAAAAAGGCGCTGGTGGTGGCCAATAAAAGCGACCTCCCCGGCGCTTTGGCCAACCTGGAATTGTTGAGGCAACGATATGCCCGCTTCCCTATTGTGGTGGTTTCTGCTGAGTCGTTGAGCGGGCTGGAGGAGCTGAAAGAGGAACTCTTCCGCTCTCTGGAAATTGTGCGGGTCTATACCAAGACCCCGGGGGAAAAGCCAGACTTTGAGGACCCGGTGGTGCTCAAAAAAGGGAGCACTGTGACGGATGTAGCGCTGACTATACACAAGGACTTCGCCTTCAAATTGAAATACGCTCAGCTATGGGGCTCAGGCAAGTTTGATGGGCAGCGGGTGAGGCGTGAACATGTGGTGGAGGATGGCGATGTGGTGGAGCTACATGTCTAATTCTGTGTGAAAGTGGCAGTGCCGTTTGTCCCACCGCTGCCGGTAACACACCGCCGTCGGCGATACCCCAGACAAAGACGTTAAAGACTGTTGATGGCCCCCTGAGCTTCGCCTTTCGCATTTACGCACTCCGTCTCCTCTGCACAAGCAGCAATCCACAGATACCCACAATGACCACCCCCGCGATTATACCGACGATTGCTGCAGGACTTACCTCTCTACCCCCACCTCCACAGTGTGATATCAGCCTGGTTGGATTAACTTCCGGCATGTTGATGCGATTCTGAGTTTGGTATATCTTTGTGATGATGCATCAGTCATTTGTGACACCCCTGTGAGCCCACCACCATATACTAGCATTATCGGGATCGACTCAGTGAATCGCAGGGAGGTTGCCCATGAAAGACAAGAACGACATTCGTGTGAAAGACAAAAACGACATTCGTGGAACATTCAGCGTAGTGGCCACTATGCTCTCGTGGGCACTGATGTCCCTCTTATTTGTCATCTTCTATTCTGCTTGCCTCAGACCATCCCGTCAGGTGCTGATTAGCGTAAATAGTTACGGTGAAATGAAAATCGAATTGCTTGTCTTTGCCTTTATCTGGCTTCTCGCCACCTGGAATCTAGTTGTAACTTGGAAACGAAAGTTATGAGATAGAGAGGAAAGAAGCCCCTCGTCGGCATTTCTTTTTGAGACCACGCCCTCATGACTGCGTTCTTTTCCCTAGACCTTGACTTTAGAACGCTTTTTTCGCCTCACGGTGAGATAGACTGCTATAACTGCTATCACCACAATTAAGCCAGTGATCAGAGCTACTTTGCTTGGCGCGGACCTTGTGGTCACAGTAAACGTATAGGGCTTATCCAAGGCATGCCCTTGGACATCGTTAGCCTCAGTGGAGATGATCACGGTGTAGGTAGTATCGTACTTCAGTTTTTTCTCAGGTGTGAGCACAAGACTGTTGTCTTCCCACCTGAATGTACCCTTCGCCTCAGGCGTAATAGAGAATGCTCCCTCCACTGAGGTCTTATCCATGGCCTCACTAAAGGTCACCGAGATTTCGGTATCGATTGACACACCTGTGGAACCGCTCTTCGGCGATACCGCCATTATCTCCGGCAATATCGGTGTTGGCGTCGGTGTAGGTGTGGGCGTTGGCTCAGGTGTAGGGGTCAGCGTTGGCTCAGGTGTAGGGGGCTCGCTCGGTACTGGTGTCACCTCCGGGGTAGTGGTTGGTGTATCGGTCGGTACCGGTGTTACCTCCGGTGTAGCGGTTGGTGTATCGGTCAGTACTGGTGTCTCTTCCGGGGTAGTGGTTGGCGTGTTGGTAACCACAACCTCATCAGGGCCTTGCGCATGCACGGGGGTTGCCACACCTGTATTGGACACTATCGCCGGAAGGACCAGTCCTAATAGAAGTACAAATACGATAAAGCCTCTACCTAAGGACCGGTTCGCGACCCTGCGCCTGAGCTTACCTATGTTTAAGCTTCTCATAAAGCTGTCCACCGCTTGCACCCTTATCCTTTTATCGCCCCAGTTATCGAGGGAATATATTCCCTTTTACACCCTTTACTTAGCTTCAATGCGAGTATATCCTCCAGAACGACCTCTGAACACGGTGCTATCACAGCCATCACCTATGGTGGTAGCATCATATTAAACGTGATTTTACCATTCCGATACCCGAACAATACCCAAACCAGAATTGGTTCAAGGCCATGTCCCTTCTTCTTCTAAAACTGACCTGGTCCAGGCAAACTTGGCTGAGACTCTATCAACCTGTATTCGCCAGGAGCAGTTCTTGCCAATTTCCCATCTTGAGCCAGCTGTGCAAGCAGATTTTGAACCATGGTATATGCTGTTAAGCGTTTCTTGGATTTGATAAACCTACCGTAGAGAAGGTCAGTCGCTTGGCTTACTTTTACCTTGCCGCCACTATACGTAGCAATTGTTAGCTATAGCATTATTTTCTCGGCTGTTGTATCATAACGCCTGAGGTTATTCTATCCCCCAGACTCAGCAAGGATCTCTGAGGTGGGAGAATGAACGAGAAGACGAGACTGCTCATAGTAGAAGATGAAGCCCTGTTCGCCGAGCTTTTGAAGCGTGCCCTGTCCACTCAACCGGGGCTTGAGGTGGCGGGGGTGGCGCAGGATGGCGAGACGGCAATTCGCCTTGCCAGGGAGATTGGACCAGATGTGGTGCTTATGGATATCGAGCTCCCGGGAAAACTGGATGGGATTGAGGCGGCATTGCAGATCAAGAAAGAAAGCCCGAAAACAGGGATTGTCATCCTCTCTGCCCACGGCGACCGGCGCTATGTGACAAGTTTGCCTCTTGAGAGCAGCCGGGGGTGGGCTTATCTTCTCAAGAAAACTGTCTCTGATCTGAAATCAGTAGTGCGTGCTATCGAGGGGACTAAGGCTGGTATGGTAGTGCTTGACCCTACGGTTGTGGCCAGCCTGCGACCTAGGCAAGGCTCGGCTGTGGCAAGGCTGACTCCAAGACAACAGGAGGTGCTGGAGCTTCTCGCCCAGGGCTACAGCAATGTGTCTATAGCCCAACGACTGACGCTGTCAGAAAAGTCGGTAGAGACCTACATAAACGCTATTTATCAGGAACTACATCTATCGAACGAGCCGCACATTCATGCGCGAGTTAAAGCCACTATCTCGTACCTGCATGATTCTCAGAGCCGATAGCGTCCTGTTATTGAGATGCGAAGCGTAAATCCGCCAGCCATTCCAGAGTCTCCATATTAGCCTCATAGGGCAAGAAGCCATTCAACCCTGCTTTTCACCCCAGCCGCTCTCCTGCTTACAGGAACAGGAGGGACGCTCTCCGTAAAGCTAATGACCACCCTGTTTCTGCCACAAAACTGTAGAAAATAGCGAAAAAGATTATCAGGGTAGCACCATGGCGGCCGTTTTTGAAAGCTGTTATCATTTTTAAGCAGAAGGAATGTTTTACTGGTTGTAAGGATTGCAGATGCATCGAGTTATTGTGGCCGATGACGACCCCGAATTTCTAGGGTGGCTCCGATCACTGCTGAACAGTAGCGATGACTTTCAGGTAGTTGGGGAGGCAAAGAACGGTGTGGAAGCTCTCAATCTTGTTTCGAGTTTGACACCAGACTTGGTAATCACAGATGTGTATATGCCCGATCCTGATGGCGTCGAAGTAGCACGTCATATTCAGCAACATTTCCCCAGCACCAAGGCCATACTGGTCAGTGTACATGAGGGGCATGTCTATGGAGAACTAGCCACGAAAGAAGGCGCACTAGCCTTCATTCCTAAGAGGAAGCTTTCTCTTGGGGTTCTGCGACAGGCCCTGCAAAAGTAAATGTAGCTGTTATTTCTGTACCCTCTCCCGGAGCGCTACGGATAACGCAATCCCCACTTACTATTTCAGCGTAGTCATGCATCATCAGCATTCCCAGACTTCCAGAAGTGCTCGCTAAATCAAATCCCCGGCCGTTGTCCCGCACCGTGAGGCGCAACTGTCCCTCAGCAGGCAGGTCAAGCTCTATGGTTACCCCGCTTGCCTTCGCATGCTTGGCCACGTTAGTCAGTGCTTCTTCTGCGATGCGATATGCAGCCAGTCTCACTGGTTCTGGAATGAACTGGCGATCGTCCCTCTCACGCTGTATGAGTGTTTCATCGAATTTCATTTCGACAGTTGTAACCGTTTCAAACTGGTCTCCCAACGATTGCAGGGCTGGGACAAGCCCCCGACGCAGTATAGAAGGGTAAAGCCGATGGCTGATAGGGCGTACGTGGTTTTCCAGCAACTCTTCCAGTTTTTGGCATATGTCAGTTAGTTCCGCGGATGGCCCCTCTTTTTGGAGTGTGCGTTCCAGCTCTGTTAGCCGGAGTAGCAGAACAATCAGCCTGTTCTGCACTGACCCATGAAGTTGCTGTGCGATGTCCCTCCGTATGGATTCTTCAGCGGTTACCAACCGTTGTCGCGATCGGCGTAGTTCAGCCGTCCTGGCGAGAGCTGCTACACTCTGAACCAGTATCTCTTCAGCCTTCTTGCGCTCGGTGATATCCGAGCTTACCCCGTCAGCATACTGGATGCCATCCTTTTGGTAAGTTCCTGCCGCCCTGTGGTGGACCCAAATCCACTGGCTGTCTTTTCTTTTGACCCTGCACTCTAGATCAAGCGGTATTTGCCTTTCAAACAGCGATTTAATCGCTTCTCTTGCGCCTGGCAGGTCGTCAGGATGCGTATGTGCGGACCAGATTCGAAATCCTTCCTTATACAGAGACTCGAGAGGGTATCCTGTGATGGTTTCTGCATCAGGACTGACGAAGATGACATTGCCCTTACTATCAATTGTCCAAACGATTTCGGGAATATTTGAAACTAGCAAACGATATTTCTCCTCACTCTGCTGCAACGCCTCCTCTGCCTGCTTGCGCTCGGTGATGTCCACGCGACTTCCCAAGGTAGCTAGCTTTCCTCTGTATTGAACTGTGGTGATGTATGCCAGAACCCAACGTGCTTCTCCTGCTTTGTTAATAGCCCGGTATTCAAATGGGGAGGAGCGTTTACCTTCCAATACCTGGCTGCCAGTTTCCTTGGCCATCTCTCTGGCTTCGGGAAGGATAAGATATAGAGGTTTCATCGCTAGCAGTTCCGTTTCGCTGTACCCCGTATCTTTCTGGAACTGTGGGTTGACATACTCAAAAGTATCGCCTCGCACAATGAAGATGCCCACCGGCAAGTTATTGGCCAGGGCTGTGAATATTTCTTCTGCCTGTCTGAGTTCAGCCTGAGACCGCTCTACTGACTCCAGCATCTGGTTAATGGATGTGGCCAAAGTTGCCACCTCATCTTTTCCTTTGAAAGAAACACGCGTTGTAGTGTCACCAGTTGAGCTGATCCGGGTGACAGCAGTTTTGAGATACGCCAGCCTGGAAAGGACAAATTTCTCTAACAGAAGCATAATGGCCATGCCGAACAGCCCAATGCTAGCCACAAGCGTTATCAAAAAGTAGAGCACACGGTCTCTGCCCTCAGCATAGACCTTTGCTGGCACGTCAATTTTCAAGACTAGCGCTGGCCTATCGTAGATGTCATCAACAAGGGCGTATCCTAGAGAACGTGAGCCATGCCGCTGGACGAGAATGGCAGACTTTTCTGATGATGAGAAAAGAGTAGACTGCAGCTTATACTGCAGCTTATTAGGTAGGGCACTGAATCGGGTGGCCACAATAGGTAAGATGGTTGTCTCCGATAGCCGCTTGATTTCTTTCGGGTCTAGATTGCGTCCGAATATAAGGGTTCCGCGGATGGGCCCTTGTCCTTGGCTGGTCAAGATAGGATGGGATGAGATGAGCATGTAGCCTTCAGGGAGGGAAAGAAGTCCTGTTACTTTGCTCTCTATGTCGGGATGGTTCAGGAGTATGCTGTCAGGGGAGAGATACCCCTTCAGACTTTCCGGGATATCCGTTAGCTTCTTTTGGTTCGGGTCATAAGATTTACCCCAGACAATCTCCCCTGAGGGTTGGACATATAGAACGAGATTCAGTCGGTTGTGCACAAAGCTCAAATCTACAAGGTTACTTCTGATATAGTCATCGTAAGGGGACTTAACAAAATTGTAGGTGTCATCCCAATTCGCCCAATCAGACGCGGTGTTATCCAATTCCGTAAGGTGGCTATTCAGGGCAAAAAGGACACGCTGCATGTCCCCGTGGGTTTCTCGTTTTTGTTCTTCGGCGAAACTGCCCAGTACAATGAAGCTTGAGGTGAGACATAGGCCTATAAATAGCCCGAGGAAGACCATGGCAACCACGAGAAGAGTTTTGATTCTAAGGCTCATATCCTGCCCTCTGCTCAACCGTCTCCTAGAGTAAGTCTATCATACATCTACTGTAGTTTGTGTTGCAAGAGGTGCTTCGTGGTGGTGCAAGCGGCAAGTAGAACTGACCGTCACAGCTAAAATGGCGATCGTAATCAGTCGTGCCTGCCCTGGTCTCCCCGTCGTGGTAATGGGTAACTAGGCTAAGTTTCTCCTACGATGAATTGGTTGCCACAATGCTTAGAGTGCTCTGATAGGCTCCAGCAGGCACATATTGCTCTTCACCCGAGGGTACCCTCAGTCGAAAATAGATTGATTTTGAGGTTGTGGCACCTGGAGCCAGGTCATAGCTGCTGAGTGTTTGGCCACTGGTGGATAAAGCTGTGGGAGAAGTGAAGTTGTTATCCAGAGAATAGTCAACCTGGCTGATGGCGATAGTGTTGGTCTGATAGACCAGGTTGGTGCCAACAACAGTTTGAATGCCGGAGGTTTGTCCGGGGTCAAGAACACCAAAGTCTATAGTATTTGTGTTGAGCGATAACCCTATTAACTCGTTGTAGTTGAACAATGCCGGGGAAGCAGAGTTGTCGCCAGCAGCCTCCTGAGAATCAGTGGCCGTAGCAACTACTACGTACGTTGCCGCTCCAGTGGCGGGGGCATCGTAGAAGTTCATAGAGAAACTATAGGTCCAAGTGCTGTGAGTGCCACTGCCTGAAGCTAAGGTGGCATTGCCCGAGGGTATATGTACAGTGGTTCCATCCGGTTTGTAGACAACAATCGCAACTGTCGAGATATCATTATAGCCATTGGTATCACTTGGTATCACTGGCCTGGATACTAACGGACACAGTGGTAGTATCACCTGCTGTAGGATTGATTTGCACCCCGGAAAGCCCGGGGTCACTATCAGGAGAAAGGGTAACAGCGTCTATCACTGGTGGCTTGTTTTTGGACTTATTGATCGTGATGGACAGGGCCTTTGTGGCTGTGGCACTCAGACTATCTGTTACCTGCACAGTGAAGTTGGATGTGCCGGCTGCGGTTGGCGTGTCGGTCAGTACCGGTGTCACTTCTGGTGTAGCGGTTGGTGTGTCGGTCGGTACCGGTGTCTCCTCCGGTGTTGCGGTTGGCGTGTCGGTCAGTACCGGTGTCTCCTCCGGTGTTGCGGTTGGTGTATCGGTCAGTACCGGCGTCTCCTCTGGTGTAGTGGTTGGCGTGTCGGTAACCACAACCTCAGGGCCTTGCGCATGCACGGGGGTTACCACACCGGGACTTGACGCTATCGCCGGAAGGATCAAAACTATGAGAAGTACAAACACAACAAAGATTCTACCGAAGGATCGGTTTGAAATCTTGTGCCAGGTTGAGTTCCCTACCCTGCTCTTGCTCATTTCGGGCCTGTTCCATCTTTCACTTGTTTCTCTGTGACCGCACATGAGACCTTCCTGTGGGAAGGTCTGGTTCTTAACAACCTCTGGTGTCCATATGGTATGGGCGCAGCCACGGGCTCTGCCCGTGGCACTTCTCAAAAACAAACTTTGCCAGACACCCTACGGATGAGTTCTCATTTACCCACGGGCGAAGCCTGTGAAACACTGCCCATCAGGTTCTTTGGAAACTCATATCCCATGCCTACCCTGGTGGCGATGAACTTTGGCTTCTTAGGGTCATCTCCCAGCTTCTGCCGTAGTCTGGCGATGTTGACTCTCAAGGTGTGATGCTCACCGATGTGCTGCTCTCCCCAAACCATCTCCAGTATCTGGTCAGGAGTAATCACTTGACCAGCGTGGCGAGCCAGATAATACAATAGCCTGTGTTCAGTAGCACTCAAAACTATTTCCTCCCCACCTAGAGTCACCGTGTGCTGGGCAAAATCTATTACCAGGTCGCCGGAGCGGAACACAGGCTCTGTCCTCTCATCCCAGGACCGAGTGCGGCGCAGCACTGCCTTTATCCGTGCCGTGAGTTCCTGCACCGAGAAAGGCTTGGTTATGTAGTCATCAGCGCCTGCATCCAGTCCGTTAGCTTTTTCCTCCACCTCAGCTTTGGCAGTAATCATTATTATGGGCACCTGTGAAAACGCCCGTATCTGGCGACATACTGTGTACCCATCAATACCTGGCATCCTCACATCCAACAGGACCAGTTCTGGCCTCTGAGTGTCAAGTATTTCCAGGGCAGTTTTCCCGTCTGCTGCGGTGAGCACCTGGTAGCCCTCTGTCTCCAGGATGATGTGCATCATGCGCAGTATATGCCTGTCGTCATCAACTACTAGCACAAGACCTTTTCTGAGTGACATACTGGATCACCTTTCTCGGAAGCTTCCATGTGAGCACCTCCTTGTCTTGATTCACTTTGTTAGCCAAGGATGTTTTCAGGAACTCTTTCTAGAAGCAGTTTGACGTCTGTGTCTCCAGAGGAGACACAAAACCAAGACTAGTAGCAGTCCTCCTCCAGCCGACCCTGCTGCAAGAGCCCAACTATGCCCTGCACCCCCTGACGTAGCTGATGCGACCTGCACATCCCTGCCCCCCAGGATACCACCCATGTCCTTTACCTGTTTCTCCACCAGCTTGACAATTGGGTCAGCAAGAGCGAGGCCGGATATGGCCGCTGGTCCGCTCCAGGACGTTATGGCACCGATTTTCACCGACCCCAATGGTGTAGGAGTGGAGACAGGTGTTACCGTAGGAATAGATGTAGGTGTCAACGTAGTAACTGTCTTCTTTCCCCCACCTCCACAAGATGGCACCAACAGAACCAATAGGCTCAGGGCTACTAAAATCAACAAGTATCTTTTCAACATATTTCCCCTCTCCTCTCACTCATGTATCCAAGCTAAATAAACGATCAATGCTGATATGGAATCTTCTGGCTCCTCATCCTAGCTTCCTTCTCTCGGTTATAATGTTGATGTCTCTATGTTGTCACAGCAGTGTTACAGCGACATTGCAAAATACCCCAGAGATATAACAACGGCGTTACAGATGTTATCAGAATCAATCATGCCGGGTTGCCATCGGCACTAAAGAGGATGAAAAAGGGGATTCCACAAGGGGTGCCCCCCGTAGGGGCGATTCATGAATCGCCCCTACCCCCCCCCAAGAGTGGGGGATAAAGAGGGTTGAACAGGACTTTATTGACTCCCTACACAGGTTGCCTTATACTGGTTGCAAGTGGGGGCGACTGTAAAACGACCTTATTTGGGGTGTTAGAAGCAAAATTGCGGGCTAGGTACTAGATGGGCTTATCATTATAGGAGGTTGTGTAGATGCCAACTCCTGATTATCAATCCATCATGTTGCCGCTGCTGAAATTTTCCGCTGATCGGCAAGAACACTCCTCGAGAGAAGCCGTAGATGCGCTAGCTAATCAGTTTAATCTTACAGAAATGGAGCGCAAAGAATTACTCCCTAGTGGTCAACAAGCTATCTTTGATAACAGGGTTGGTTGGGCCACAACCTACTTGAAAAAAGCGCTCCTCCTAGAAACCACTCACAGGGGATATTTCAAGATAACTGAGAGGGGGTTGACAGTCTTAAAACAAAGTCCATCTGCTATCGATGCGCATTTCCTAAACCAATTCGATGAGTTCAAGCAGTTCAAATTTACAAAGAGAGAAAAAGTCGATCAGCAGCAACAGCCGGAGCCGGAGGAAGAGAAAACACCAGAAGAAGCTCTGGGCGGTGCATATCAGAATCTGAGACACACTCTTGCAAATGATCTGTTGCAGCAAATAAAGAATAGTCCTCCCAGTCTATTTGAAAAAATCGTAGTCGAGCTTCTGGTAAAAATGGGTTATGGCGGCAGCCGTCAAGATGCGGGAAGGGCAATCGGGCAAAGTGGTGATGAAGGCATTGACGGGATTATCAAAGAGGATCGGCTTGGTTTGGACATCATCTATATTCAGGCCAAGCGTTGGGAAAATACTGTTGGCCGTCCGGAGATCCAGAAATTCGCAGGTGCGTTGCAAGGGCAGCGCGCAAAGAAAGGCATATTCATCACTACCTCAAATTTTTCCAAAGATGCGCATGACTATGCTTCTCGCATAGACACCAAAATTGTGCTCATAGATGGCGACCAACTTGCTCAATTCATGATTGATCACAATGTTGGTGTTGCAACCATTTCAAATTACGAAGTCAAACGTATTGACGCTGACTACTTCACTGAAGCGTAGGCAGAGATAACAAACTCGTGCGCCTGGTCGTTTTGCTAGCGAGCGACTGAAATCAACCTCGCTAGTTCTCCACAAAGAAGCAATCTGAGTTTGTAGCTTGGTAGCCGCTAAGGAAGAGTTGAACCAGGCAGCTCTAACCCCTTTCCCTTAAATACCTTAACAGCCCGGCTACACTTTTGGCGTCGCAGATTTGGCCGCTGGAGATGAGGTCTGGTATTTTGTTTAGTGGTACCCTCTTCACCTCGATTTCCTCGGTGTCGCTGGCCACCAGACGGCTGGGTTTAAGTTCTGTGGCGATGTAGAGATGGAGGTACTCGGTGCAGAAGCCGGGGGAGGAGTAAAAGCCACCCAGCGCCTCCACCCGGCTGGGCAGATAGCCTATCTCCTCCTGTAGCTCACGGCGGACAGCGTCCTCGGGAGTCTCCCCTTCTTCAATACCTCCAGCGGGTAGCTCCAGCAGCGTCTTGTTTACCGGGTGGCGGAACTGGCGCACCAGCAGCACGTTGTTTTGTTCATCTATGGGCACTACCACTATGCAGTCGGGATGCTCCACCGTCTCTCTGGTGGTATGCCGCCCTGAAGGCAGTTCCACGGTGTCCACCCGCAGACTGACCGCCCGCCCGCGAAAGACATACTTGCTGGAGATAATTTTTTCTTCGGCCATGATTTTATTGGCCTGCTGGCTTCAAATCAAGGACCAAAGCCACCTCGTCGCAGTCGGGGAAATGTGGACACTGGTAGCATTCAGACCATACCTTGCGTGGCAGTTCCAACTTGTCCACCAGTCGAAAGCCTAGCTTCTGGAAGAAGTCGGGCTTATAAGTGAGGCAGAAGAGCTTGGCTATGCCCAGGCTGCGGGCATCCTTCAGGCAGGCCTCCAGCAGCAAAGCACCCACGCCTTGCCTTTGTGTCTTCTCACGGACGGCCACCGACCTGATCTCGGCCAAATCGGACCAGTTGATGTGCAGAGCAGCGCAGGCGATTACCCTTTTCCCATCCCTGATGACGAAATAGTCTCTCAGGTTCTCGTACATTTCGCTCAGGGCGCGGGGCAGCATCTCGCCCTTACTGGCGAAGGAGTTGACCAGTTCTTGCATCTGGGGCACATCGCTGATGCGGGCTTTTGTGACTTTATACATGTTATTTACCCACCAATCTGTGTGCCAGCGCACTGTAGAACGAGCCTCTTGACTTTAGCCGCAAAAAGCGGGTCAGGAAAGGACTGCGCTTTATCTCTATTTGTTCGCCATTCTCCAGAGTTGGATTGTTCTGACCGTCAATGCTCAGGACTGCCGGATGGTAACTGTGTGTAGTAAGTTTGATGATGGCTGTGGCTGGCAACACCAGGCCGTAGCCCAGGCCAAGGTGTGTAGCTACAGGCTGGAGCAGAATATTCTGCGACTCAGGGTGGAGCACCGGGCCTCCGGCCGCCAGGGCATAGGCGGTGCTGCCGGTGGCGGTGGCCAGAATCACGGCATCCACCCGGTAAGTGGTGAAGTCCACTCCGTCTATATTAACATCAACATTTATGGCCCGTGGGATAGCGCCTCGCCCTATCACAGCATCGTTGAGAGCGTGATAGGTGCTCCCGGAGCGGGCTGAACTGACTTGGAGCATGGCCCGCTCATCTATCCAGCCCTTCCCTGAGAGCAGTGCAGGGAGGCTCTGCTCTGCCTCACTGGCGCTCAGTTCGGTCATAAAGCCCAGCTGTCCCAGGTTTATCCCCAGTATGGGGATAGAGCGTGACAGCACCACCCTGGCAGTCCGCAGGATGGTCCCGTCACCGCCGATACTGATGATAAGCTCACTCTCATCCAGTTGATTTCTGGCGGTCTGTTCCTCCCAGGCAGAACAAAACCAGGCTGAATTGCCGGAAGAGCGCAGGGATTGGGTCAACTTCTCGGCCAGTGCCCTGGCTTCGTTCAGCTTAGGGTGATAAAGTATGCCGATGGTCTTCATATTACTTACCTGATGGCTTTCCTGGTACGATGAAAGTTTAACACGCAGCTATCGGAAGCGTCAACAAGGGAGGTAGGGGGCACTCCCAGGCGTCCTCCAAAGGGGCTTTGCCCCTTGTGGACCCCCCCTTTTCATATTTTGTGGTGCTAGTGACAATTGACATATGCGATTGCTACTGTAATCCCCTTGGCTGACAAAGTCAAGCATGAGGGGAGTGGCAGATATGTTTTAGTCTGATGGGTAAAGCGTGGCTCTGCTGTCAAAGTGTGATGGCGTGACTAGGAAAACATACTTGTGGCGGCCTTGGCCAGATCGAGCAGCTTGCCCGGGAAGATACCAATGTAGAGCATACCCATAACAGCCAGGGCCAGGGCAGCCCCCAGCGGCACTGAGGCGGTGACCTTTTCCTCTGACGCTGGTTCTCCCAAGTACATCACCTTTACCACACGCAGATAATAGTAGGCGGATACCACGCTATTGATAACTCCGATAATCACCAGCCAGAGCAGTCCATTCTGTACGCCGGAGTTAAAGATGTAGACCTTGGCAATAAATCCGGCAGCAGGGGGAATGCCGGTTAGGGAGAAGAGACATAGCGCCAGTCCTAAAGCCAGCAAGGGAGAGCGACGGGACATACCGGAGTAGTCATCAATAAGATCGCTATTGATCTTATTTGAAATGGCGATGATTGCGATGAACGCACCCAGGTTGGTGGCCGCATAGCTGGCCAGGAAGAAGAGGACACCACTGCGTCCCAGGTCATTGTCCAGAGAAGCCATACCCACTGCAGCTACCCCAACCATGAGATAGCCGGCTTGCGCAATGCTGCTGTACCCCAGCATGCGTTTGATATTAGTCTGGAATAAGGCCATTATATTGCCCACGCTCATGGTGAAAGCACTGATTACAGCAAAGACCATAGCCCAGTTGTGGCCGAGCCAGTCAGGAGTGCCAAAGGCGACAAAAAATACTCTGAGTATTACGGCGAAACCGGCTGCCTTGCTGGCCACGGAGAGATATGCGGTAACCGGAGTAGGTGCACCTTCGTAAACATCGGGCACCCACATCTGGAAGGGGACAGCCGCTATCTTGAAGCCGAAGCCAGCTATCATCATGATGATGCCCAGGAGCAGGCCGGGCTGGTCCCACAGGACATCTGGCCCGGCGCTGGTATAGTTTCCGCTCAGGTACTTGGCTATTTCAGACAGATGGGTGGTGCCGGTGAAGCCATAGACCAATGCCATGCCGAACAGGAGCACCGCCGAAGCTACTGCGCCCAGCAGCAGGTATTTGAGGCCAGCCTCAGCGGACTTCTCGTCGCGCAAGAACGCGGTTAGTGCATACATAGAGAGGCTAGTCAATTCCAGCGAAATGTAGATGCTGATGAGTTCTCCTGTGGCAGCTAGGAACATCATGCCTACCGCAGAAAGGAGTATCAGGGCGTAATACTCACCCTGGAAACGCTGGAACTTGTTTACATAATCTATGGAGGACAGGATAACCAGGAAGGCAGCACCGATGAAGATAACTTTGAAGAAGAGAGCGTAGTGATCGGAATTGAACGTGTTGTTGAAGATAGCCTGAGGTTCTTTGCCCCACAATGCCACGGTAAAGCCCAGTGCCACCATAAGACCGGCTATGCAGGCAAGTGGCAGAATGCCCTTCCTCTTTACCAAGAGGTCAAGCACAATGACTATCAGGGCGAAGATGCCCAGGCTAATTTCCGGTGCTATCAGCCAATAGTTCAAAACTGGCTCCTCAAGCTCGCTTACGTCTTACATTATTCCGGCTATCTTCAGTAGCCTTTTGGTATCCTCATGCAACTCAAGCTGAGACAAGCTTTTTCTTTCCACCCAGCGACCCTCTCCAACATCACTACCAGGCTTCAACTTTCCTCCTACCAGTCTGGCCATATAATCTATATAAATGACATGCAACGTTATTTTGTTGTCTTCTTTCACCACCCGTTCAAAGGGAACTAACTGTCTGGTCAACTCAATATCTAGGTTGGTTTCCTCTTTGACCTCCCTTTTTATACCTTCCTCTATAGTTTCTCCTTCTTCTAATTTTCCGCCCGGGCAGATCCATTTGCCCTGCCAGAAACCACCCCTGCTTGGCACATGCTTGACCAGCAATATCTGACCCTTTTTATCTTTGATAACTGCACCCACCGCTACCATTATGCCAGACATAGCTAAGCACCAAATAAGTGTGTGATTGGCTCAATGCCTCCCTTTATCACATCGGTTAAGAAAGCGGGATAGACACCCACCATCATTATGGCTACCACCAGAGCGAAGATTGGTACTTTTTCCCAGTTACTGGCATCGGGCACATGGTCATATTTTTCTAAAGGCGGGCCATAGAAAGTCCGCTGCAATGTCCAGAGAATATAGCCGGCTGCAAGCACCACGCCAAAAGCTGCGACCAAGGTAAAAAGTTTAGCCCCACTGAGCAGCGTACTGGTGAAGCTGCCCACGAAGGTGATGAATTCGGCGGCAAAGCCGCTGGTGCCTGGCAACCCCAGTGAAGCTAATCCTGCTATGCTGAAGACCACTGCTATGACTGGCATTTGCCGTGCCAGGCCGCCCAGTTGGTTCAGGTCGCGGGTGTGAGTCTTCTCATAGACCAATCCTACCATGGCAAAGAGGAGGCCGGTGACAATGCCATGGCTGAACATCTGGAATGTAGCTCCGGTGAGGCTGACCTGGTTAAGTGCAAAGATGCCCAGTAACACTAATCCCATGTGACTAACACTGGAGTAAGCGATAAGCCGCTTGAGGTCTTTTTGCCTAAAGGTTACCGCTGCCCCGTATATCACGCTGACAACAGCGAAGGCAGCCAGAAGTGGGGCATAGTCCTTAGCCACGTCGGGGAAGATGCTGACACATATACGGATTATGCCATAGCCACCCATTTTCAGCAGGGCACCGGCAAGGATAACGCTTACTGCGGTGGGGGCATCGGTATGGGCGTCAGGCAGCCAGGTATGAAATGGGAATACCGGCAGCTTGATGGCGAAGGCAGCCAGGATCAGGAAGAAGATGGCTGGCAGCACTGAGATAAGATCGGTGTTGAGGCCAGCCTGGGCCAAAGCCACCATATCAAGCGGAGACTGACCGGACTGCATAAAAGGAGAAGCCTTGAAGTAGAGGAGCAGAATGCCAGCCAGCATCAGGGCGCTGCCTATCAACGTGTAGATAACGAACTTGAGGGCGGAATATTCCTTGCGACCGCTGCCCCAGATGGAGATGAGCATGTACATGGGAATGAGCTCTACTTCCCAGAAGAGGAAGAACAAGATGAGGTCCAGCGAGCTGAACACCCCCAGAATGCCTGTCTCAAGCACCAGCAGCCAGGCGAAGTACTCACGGGGTCTCCTGTCAATTTTCCAGGAGACCAGCACTGCCACCAGACCCAGGAAGGCGGTCAGCAGCACCATAGGCAGGCTCAGCCCGTCTACGCCCAGGTGATAATGAGCCTGGATAGCTGGTATCCAAGAGACGGTTTGCTCAAACTGGAAACCGCCGTTGCGGTCGAACATGGCAAAGATGGCCAGAGCGAAACCAAAGGTCACCAGGCTGAAGAACAAGGATAAAAGCTTAATCTGCTTGGTGGAAAGATTGGGGCAGAAAGCAACAAAGAGCGCCCCAACCACGGGCAGAAATACTATTATAGATAGGTAATATGGATCCAAACGGCTACCTCGTCAAATATAATACAGTTATAATAACCAATATACCTAAACCCATGGCTACGCCATAGGATTGCAAATCTCCGGTCTGTACACGGCGCATCAAACGGCTGAGGGCGCCGGTGATTTTGGCTACACCGTTGACTATCCCATCCACAATGTAGGTATCAAATAACTCAATCAGGCGGAAAAGCCCGTTCAGCAAGACCTTCACTATTAAGCCGCGCTCGTATAGTTCATCCATCCAGTATTTGTGGGAGAGCACCACATAGACGGGTCGGAAGGTTTGCCCTATCTTCTCAGCTGATAGCCAGCGTGCGCTGTAGATAATGTAGGCCAGGAAGATACCGCTGCAAGCCACAATTAGAGAAATCCAGGGCAGCGGATGTTTGAATACGCCAAATATGCCGTGGACCCAGCCATACCCGTGGCCTTCTCCCAGATATTCGGCAAAGCGGCCGGTGGCATTGAACCATCCGGAGCATACTGCCAGTATTCCCAGCAACAGCATAGGGCCAAGCATTGTCCAGGGCGACTCGTGAAGGGTTGGGCCATGTCCGGAGTGTGCTTGCTGATCGTGTTGGGAGGTGGATTTATGGGAATCAGCGTCGTGTTCTGCTGACCCATTAGAATCAGCACTCAGGGAGGTAATACCCTGGGCAGTAGAAGCATGAGCAGGGGCACTCTGGGTGGTGGTGTTATGGCCACCGGAGCTATGAGAATTAGCACCCTGGGTAGCAGCGCCGCGATATTCTCCGCCGAAGGTGAGGAACACTGCTCGGAACATATAGAAAGCAGTCATGAATACAGTAATCATAGCCAGGAAGAAGAGTACGCGTTCACCACCGCTGAGGGCATGCCAGGAAAGGTCTATTATTTCATCCTTGCTCCAGAATCCGGCTAGTGGCCAGATACCAGCTAGGCTTAGTGAACCGATGACGAAGAGAACAAAAGTCCAAGGCATGTATTTCCTCAAACCGCCCATCTGTCTCATATCGAACGTGTTGGTAGCGTGACTGACACTGCCGGCTCCCAAAAAGAGCAGAGCCTTGAAGAAAGCATGGTTGAACAGGTGGAAGATACCTATGATGACAGCAATTTTATAAGGGTCAATTGGTTCTCCGCCAACCTGATGTTCCAGTATAAGCCCACCGGCACCCAGCGCCAGCATCATATAGCCAAGCTGGCTGATAGTGGAGTAGGCCAGCACACGTTTAATATCGTGTGCGACCAATCCCATGCTAGCGGCGAAGATGGCGGTAAAGGCACCGATAGTAGCCACCATCATAAGTGCCTCATGTGAGGCGGCGAATAAGGGGAAGGTACGGGCTACTAAGAATACACCTGCGGCTACCATGGTGGCGGCATGGATCAGGGCGCTGACTGGAGTGGGACCTTCCATGGCATCGGGCAGCCAGACATGTAAGGGAAATTGGGCTGATTTGCCCATGGCACCCGCAAAGATACCCACCGCCGCCCAGGTAACTGCCATGCCCGAAAGCGCTCCGGCATTTGCTAGGCCATGTAGCTGCTGGAGGTCAAATGTGCCTGTCTTAAAGTATAGGAACAAGACAGCAGCCAGGAAGCCGAAGTCGCCCAAACGAGTGACGATAAAAGCTTTCTTGGCTGCGTTAGCAGCCGATGGTTTATGGAACCAGAAACCGATCAGCAAGTAAGAACACAGCCCCACGCCTTCCCAGAAGACATACATAAAGAGAAGGTTGTCAGCCATTACCAGCCCCAGCATGGAGGCGGTAAATAGGCACATAGAAGCATAGTAGCGGGAGTATCCGGTATCGCCTTGCATATAGGCCTGGGAGTAAATTTGCACCATGAGGCTGACGACGGTAACCACGATGAGCATCACTGCTGCCAGCGGGTCTACCCATAGGCCCAGGCTAATGTGGAAATTGCCTATGGTGGCCCAATCTCGGCTTGTGGTCAGCTCATGAAGAGAGTTGTTGTTAACGCTAACCAGTGCCCAGATGGAAAGGATAAGTGAGGTGCCTATAGCGGAGATGGCTAGATAGCCGGCAAAGCGGCGTTGTTTCTCATCCTTATTAAAGAAGGGCCTGATGATGAAGGCGATAATGCCAAAGGAAAATATAGGCGTCAGTAATATGTACCAGAGCAGTCCTTCTGGCATTTACAGCTTCCTCAATATTTCAGCCACCACGTGATCTTTCTCCTTGGGTATTAAAATACTATAGGTGGCGAATTCTCCCTGGCCAGGGCTTTTAGGATCAGGCAGGATGCGGCAGGGGACACCTTCGCCCTCGAAGAACTCCTTCCACATCTCAGCCACCATTAAATTGGAAGCCCGTTTTACCTCAGTCCACATGAGCTTACCATTTCATCAAATCAATTTTATCTACATCTACTGTCTTGCGGCTGCGATAAGCAACTATGATAATTGCCAACCCCACGGCCACCTCGGCGGCAGCTACCGTCATAACGAATATGGCGAAGACCTGGCCAGTAAGCATCCCAGCCCCTGCGACTGTGTAGTGATTGAAAGCTACCAGCAAAATATTTACCGCATTGAGCATCAACTCAATGCACATCAGGATGGCCACGGCGTTGCGTTTGACCAAGACTCCGTAAAGCCCGATGCAAAAGAGGATAGATGCTAGCACCAGAAAATGGTTGATTCCTAAATGCATATTGTCTTCCTCATTTGTCTCTTACCAGGGAGATTGCCCCTATCAGAGCTGCCAGCAACACGAGTGAGGATATCTCAAAAGGTAACACAAACCCTTCATCTAGACTGAACAACTGGGTGGCCAGTGCGGAGGTCGTTGCCTCTGTTGGGCCGTCTTTGCCTACGGGCCAGGCGGTACTGAATATCACCACGATGATAATGGCTAGGAGCAGGCCTCCTATTAGGAAAGCGGGCCTTCTCCAGCGGGTTGTCTCGCCGCCCCATCGTATATCACGGGAGAGCATGATGCCGAAGATAAGAAGCACCCCGATAGCGCCGACGTAGATCAGTACCTGGGCCGCCGCCAGAAAGTCGGCGCTGAGGATCACGTAGATACCGGCTATGGTGAAGAAACAGAGCACCAGGAACAGGGCGGACCTGAAGATGTTTCGCGAGAGCACCACCATCAGGGCTGCGCCCACGATCACCGTTGCCAGTATCCAAAAGGCTATAAACGATCCCATATTCTTTCTATTTCCGGTAAACGAGTAAGGTTTGTTCTGGTAGCTGCTCCTCTACCTCCGGGTTGGCGTAGCCGCTGGGCTGCCGTTCGGGCGAGGGTTTGAGGTCCTCCTTGGTCAGTACCACCTCTCGGCGCCTATAGCGGGCTCGCTCGTAGCCCCTACCCATGTATAGAGCCTGATAAGGACAAGCCTCAACGCATAGCCCGCAGGCCATGCAGCGGCCAGTATCTACCTCAAACTTCAATACTTTGTAGCGGTCGCCCTCTTGGACGGTGACTATCTCGATGTTGCCCTGGGGGCAGGATTTGGCACAGGTGGCACAGCCAGTGCACTTGTCCTCATACCACACCAGTTCATAGCCGCGAAAGCGGCGTGACACATTGAGCTTCTGCTCCGGATACTGCGTGGTTATGGGATGCCGCAGCAGGTGCTTAAATGTCAGAGCCATCCCCTTGGCCATGCCACGGCCGTAGTGCTCAAACTTCAACCCGGCCACCTCCTGTCTTGAACAGCAATTTGGAGCCGACAAGGATGAAGATAGCAGCCAACCCCAGGTTGAGGAAGACAAAGGGCCAGGGGAACTGTTCCCAGCCTATGTTGTCCTGCCATAGCACTTCGAGCGCCGTGGCGAATAGGTTAACTAAGGCCAGGGGCAGCAGGAACTTCCAGGCAAGACTCATAAGCTGATCCACCCTGATACGTGGCATTGTGGCTCTGAGCCACAGGAAAGCAAGGAAGACCATGACCATCTTTATGATGAACCACAGAGCCTCAGGCAGGAAGGGGCCTTTCCAGCCACTTAGGTACAGGGTGGTCATTACTGCGGAAGCAACCACCATGTGGCCGTACTCACCAAGATAAAAGAGGGCGAACTTCATGCCGGAGTACTCAATATGGTAGCCGGTTACGATTTCTGACTCGGCCTCCATAAGGTCAAACGGACTGCGGTTTAGCTCTGCTCCAACACCTATGAAGAAGATTAGGAAACCCATAGGCTGGAGTAAGATAAAGGGGACATTTTGTGACCTGACGATGTCCCCCATGGCTAAAGAGCCGGAGATGAGCAGCACGCCGGCAATGGCCAGCAGGACGGGCACTTCGTAGCTAATAAGCTGGGCTACACCTCGCATGGCGGCGATCAGAGAGTATTTGTTGCATGACCCGAAGCCAGCCATGAAAATGGCTATCGCCCCCAGTGAGCTGATGGCTGAAACATAGAGGATGCCGATGTTCAGGTTGGTGATAAAGGCATTTTTTTGAATTGGTATTACAGCCAGGATCATGATTGCTGAGAAGAAAGCTACCACCGGGGCCAGAAAGTGCACTGGCCAGTCGGCGTTAGTGGGTGTTATATCTTCTTTGGTGAGCACCTTGATGAAATCGGCGAAGGCTTGGAGAATGCCAAAGGGGCCGGCTCTGTTGGGGCCGGGGCGGATCTGGAAACGGCCTAAACCTCGTCGCTCCAGGTAGATATATACGATAATCATCAGGAACAGGAAAAGTAGAGCGACAATTATGCCTGTAAGAGCGGGCACCACGTAGGCTGCCCAGTGAGGCACGCCATTTTCCACCAGCCATTTCTGAAAGTGGGGTAGGAGGGGCATTAGCGATCCACCTCGCCCAAAACTATGTCAATGCTCCCAAAGATCACCACAGCGTCAGCTATTTTCCAACCAATTAGCATGTCTCTCAACGCAGTGATGTTGGTGAATGATGGGGCGCGTATACGGCATCTATAGGGGGCGATGGAGCCGTCACTCACCAGGTAGAAGCCCAACTCCCCCTTGGGGGCCTCTATGTGGGCATAGGCCTCACCCACCGGCGGTCTGAGCAGCAGAGGCACTTTAGTGCGTGCCTCACCAGGAGGTAGCTGCTTGATGGCCTGTTCCAGAATGCGTACGCTTTGCCGCATCTCCGTTATTCTCACCAGGTAGCGGTCATAGACGTCGCTCACCGTGCCAGTGGGTATATCAAACTCAAAACGCTCATATATCGAATAAGGATCAGCTTTGCGCAGGTCCCACTTCACCCCGCTGGCTCGCAGCACCGGGCCGGTTACTGAACTGCTGATTGCCAGTTCCTGGGGCAGTATGCCCACTCCCTTGGTGCGGGCGAGCAATATCTCGTTTTCTGAGAGGAGTTGCTCATACTCATCTATGTAGTGAGGCATCTCAGCAACGAACTTCTTGACTGCGGGTAGAAACTCCTCCGGGATGTCGTGGCTCAGTCCGCCGATGCGCATGTAATTATAGGTAAGGCGCTGGCCGCAGACCATTTCAAAGAGGTCCATGATTTTTTCTCGTTCCCGGAACATGTAGAGCAGGGGGGTGAAGGTGCATCCTAGCTCGTTCCCCAAGAAGCCCACTGCCATCAGGTGGCTGGAGATACGCATCAGTTCGCCCATGATTACCCGCAGGTATTCTGCTCTCTCAGGCACCTTGATGCCAGCCAGCTTCTCCACCGCCAATACATATGCCCAGTTGTTAGTCATAGAACCCAGGTAGTCCAGGCGGTCGGTGAGCGGGATCACCTGGGTGTAGGTACGGGTCTCAGCCAGCTTTTCAATGCCCCGGTGGAGGTAGCCCACCATTGGCTCCATATCCGTGATGACCTCTCCATCGAGAACGAGCCTCATGCGGAACACCCCGTGGGTGGAGGGGTGATGTGGCCCCATGCTGATTAACATGGGCTCGGCTTTGAGCACCATTAGAGGTAATCCCTTCTTAGAGGATGTCCCTGGAAGCCTTCCCAGAGATATATCCGTTTGAGATTGGGGTGACCCTCGAAGCGAACGCCCACCAAGTCATACTCTTCTCTCTCTAGGAAATCGGCCCCCCGCCACAGGCTCACCACAGAGGGCACCACCGGGTTATCTCTGTCCGGGCACACTGTCTTGAGCACCAGGCTGTGATTGTGTTTTAGCGAGACCAGGTGATAGACGACTTCAATATAGTCCAGGTAGTCAACGCCGCTGATATTTACCAGAAAGTCGAACTCCAGGCCGGGCGTCTCTTTAAGAAATTTGGCCACCTGAAAAAGATGTTGGCTTGTGACAGTGATTGAGCCGTCAGCGACACTGGTGACTGTCTGGGGAATAGCCTCCCCTATCTTGCTGGCTATCTCTTTAACTGATAGTGCTACAGTCATTTCGGTTGCCTAAAGCTATCTTTGCTGATCTTATCGTGTAAACGTGTTATCCCGTAGAGCAGCGCTTCAGGGCGCGGCGGACATCCTGGCACATACACATCCACCGGAACGATGCAATTCACCCCTGGCACCACGCTGTAGGACTGTGCGAAAGTGCCACCGCTGATGGCACATACCCCCATAGCTATCACCCATTTGGGTTCCGGCATCTGTTCATAGACACGCTTAACCTGGGGGGACATCTTCCAGGTTAGGGTTCCAGACACGATAAGGAGGTCAGCCTGTCGCGGCGAGGCGCGGAAGAGTTCCATCCCGAAGCGCGAGATATCGAAACGTGGGGCGGCGAGAGCTATCATCTCGAAGGCGCAGCAGGCCAGGCCGAAGCTAACCGGCCACACCGAGTAGCGCCGTCCCCAGTTGATTACGGCGTCTACTGAGGTGACTATGATGTTGTGCTTTAGCTCCTGCTCTAACCACTGGTCTGGGTCGGGACATCGCTGTTGGGGTTGCGCCCTTAGTTGTTCAATAGCTAAGCCTTCAGCTTTATCTAGCTTTGCTGCATTATCAAGGGGGTTTTTCCATTCGAAGGAGGCTACTTCCATTCCAGAGCCTTCTTTTTCCATGCATATGCTAGCCCTACCACCAGGATGGCCATAAATATGAGCACCTCGACTATGGTAAACCAGGCCAGTTCCCTAAAGGCCACAGCCCAGGGATAGAGGAAAACAGTCTCGATGTCAAAGATGACGAAGATCAGGGCATAGAGATAATAGCGGAAGTTGAACTGTACCCAGGTTGGCCCCACCGTTTCCAGGCCGCATTCGTAGGTGGCGTTCTTAACAGGGTTTGGCTTCTGTCTGGCTAGGCCTACATACCTTAAGGCGATAGGGATGATGATAAGGATTAGGGGAACTAATATGGCGATTATGAGGAGTATGCCGATGTAGCCAAACTCACCTAAGAACGTAGGCATTTACTCTCTCCGGAGAACGAATATATCACAAACATCTTTGTTTGGCAAGCAAAAGTGTGGGTGTGCGTAAGATTTTTCCCACGTCAGCCCTGCTCGTGCAACAAAAAAATAACAATCCTTCAGGCTGACGGTTTACATATGCCTCAAATGTGACTTTGGAGAGTGCTTAGCTTGCTCTGCTTAACTCAGCCACCAGCAGGTCAAGAGCCAACTCTCCATCGTACTTGCCTCGTTTGATGGAGAGGTCGGTCTCCAGGAGCTGGCGATAGGCTTTTTCCAGTCGCCGCTGAGAATGTTGGCGTCCCTGGGCCAGTGCTTTCTCCGCAGCGTATGTCAGCCCCAACTGTTGCTTAATTTCAGGTAGTTTCAGCCCCTGGGAATGGAGCTCTTTAGCCTGGAGGGCCAGGCGGAACTGGCGGGTGAGCATCACCAGCAGGTAGGCTGGGTGTGCACCCTCCTCAAGCAGTCGGTGCAGCAACCTGATAGCCTCAGCCAAGCGTCCTTCCAGGACAGCGTCTACCAGCAAGAATACGCTGGCCTGACGGGCTTGGCTCACCACCGCCTGGACATCGCCTTCTGCAATGGTGTGCCCCTCGGAGTAAAGCAGCAGCTTATCAATTTCAGCGGCCAATGCCCATAGATCATCACCCACCAGTTCGGCCAGCAGTGAAGCTGCTCCCTCTGAAATGTGGCCGCCAGCTTGTGCCACCCGTTTCTGGCACCAGTTCTCCAGGCTCTCGCCCTTTAGCCGTGGAAATGATTTGGTGGTGGCCAGTGGTGAGAGAGCTTTGAGCAGGGGATTCTGGGTTTTTAGGCTGTCGTCTATCAGCACCAGCACGGTGGTGCGGGACATTTTCTTGACATAATCAGTCAGAGTAGCCACCTCTGGTGGTTGCTCTGACCCTGGCCGAGGCTCAAATCGTTTTAGCAACCCCTCTACAATCACCAGCCGCTGTGGGGCTAGAAAAGGTACTGTATCGCAGGCTGCTGTTAACTGGGCCAGGTTGACTTGTTTGCCCTCCAGTATGACGGTGTTGGCCTCCAGCAAATCTCCAGCACCCAGCCCCGCCTTGATGCCTTCCAGCGCCTGGCGGCGGGAGAAATTGTCCTCACCATAAAGGATGTAGAGCAAACTGGCCTCGTTTTGTGGCTTTGACTAATTCTACCATACCAGACCGAAGATTTTGCGAATCTGGCTTGGATTTGAGGCGATTTATGCTATCATTGTGTTGACGGAGGATATTTTATGGAGATTGGGATTATCGGGCTACCTAGCAGTGGCAGGACGACGCTGTTTGAGGCGTTGACCGGGACCAAGCCAGAGACTCGGACTGGTGCGGCTGTCAATGTGGGTGTGGCTAAGGTGCCTGACAAGCGTCTGGATGGTTTGGTGAAACTGTTTCAGCCAAAACGGGTAGTGCCGGCTGAGATCAAGTATATAGATATTGTAGGAAGCTTTGGCAAGGGTGGTATGGGTGGGCAGCTTTTGGCACAGCTCGGCACGGTGGACGCCTTTATCCATGTGGTGCGGCTGTTTGAGGATGCCAGCATACCCCATGTGGAAGGCAGCCTTGATCCGCAGCGTGACGTGGGGGCAGTTGACCTGGAGTTGGCCTTCTCTGACCTGGCCATCATAGAGCGCCGTCTGAAGCGGATTGAGGAATCGCTCAAAGGTGCTAGGTCTCAGGAGCGTGAGCCTCTGCTTAAAGAGGCAGCATTGCTGGAGCGAATCAAGAAAGAGCTTGAGCGGGAGGTCCCTCTGTGGCAGCAGGGGCTAACCTCTGAGGAGGACAAGCTCCTCGAGAATTATCAGTTTCTTACTGCCAAGCCCATGCTGGTGGTGCTCAACCTGGGTGAAGAACAAATCGGGCAGACCATCTCCTTGGAAGCAGAAGTCTTGGCCCATTACAAACGTCCTAATTTTAGAGTGGTGGCTCTTTGTGCCAAGCTGGAGAAGGAGCTGGTTCAGCTCAGCGAGGCTGAGGCGGCTGATTTCAGGACCTCCTGGGGTCTAAGCGAGCCCGGACTTAGCCGGTTGCTAAAAATGTCTTATGATCTGCTGAGTTTGCTCTCTTTCTTCACCACTGCCTCTGGCGAAGTTAAGGCCTGGACTATAAGACAAGGCACCACTGCACTCAAGGCGGCGGGCAAGATTCATACTGATATGGAGCGGGGGTTCATCCGGGCTGAGGTCATTGCCTATAGTGACCTGATGAATTGCGGCAGCCTGGCCGAAGCCCGCCGACGTGGTCTGCTGCGTCTGGAGGGCAAAGGCTATGTGGTGCAAGATGGCGACGTGATAACGTTTTTATTCAATATCTGATTGTCTATGGGAGTGGCGCAGATGGATGATATTGAGGAAATTCTAAGGAATAGTCGAACTGTGGCTGTGGTGGGTGCGTCTCCCAATGAGGACCGACCCAGTTACCGGGTGTTTAGCTATCTTAAATCTCAGGGATATGACGTAATACCGGTAAACCCGGCTTGTTCAGAGGTGCTGGGTGAGACTTGTTACCCTGACCTGTTGTCTCTCCCACGATCGGTGGATGTGGTGGACATCTTCCGCCATTCCGAGGATGTGCCACCTTTTGTGGAGCAGGCGATCCAGATCAAGGCCAAAGTGGTGTGGATGCAAGAGGGTATTGTGAATGAGGCCGCCGCCCAGCGGGCGCGGCAGGCCGGTCTCAAGGTGGTCATGGACCATTGTATGCGCAAGGAACACCTGCAGCTTAAGGAGCGCCAGCAGGGCTAGACACTATGGCAGCCAAACTTCGTTTTGCCGTAATAGTAAGCGCCATGTGTTCCATCCCAATGAGCATGGCGGAAAAGCATAGAAATCATTATGCTAATAGAGACACAAATCCTAGACCTGATGGTCTTGCCGAGGTATAATGTCTGTTTTAGGAAAGATAGATGAAAGCAACGGTGATTGTGCCTACTTATAATGAGGCGCAAAACCTGCCTGGTCTATTGGAGCGGGTGTTCTCTTTAGGCCTTGATGACCTGAATGTGCTTATTGTGGATGATAACTCACCTGATGGCACTGGTGAGTTGGCTGAAAACCTAGCCAAGAAATACCCGGGGCGGGTGGAGGTAATGCATCGGAAGGCCAAGCTGGGTCTAGCCTCGGCTTATATAGCCGGCTTTCGCCGGGCTCTGGAGCGAGGCGCTGAGGCTATCTTTGAGATGGACGCTGATTTTTCTCATTCGCCTGAATATCTGCCTCGTTTTCTGGAGAGGTTGGAGCAATGCGATGTGGTGGTGGGTTCACGGTATACACAGGGGGCGGCGCTGGATTCCAGTTGGAACTGGTGGCGCAAATGGCTTAGTCGTGCTGGTAATTCCTATGTTAGAGTGGTCACCGGCCTTAAAGTAAAGGATACCTCTGGTGGCTTTAAGTGCTTCCGTCGCCGCGTGCTGGAGGGGCTGGCCCTTGACAGAATACGCAGTGAGGGCTATGCTTTCCAGATCGAGGTGGCTTATATGTGCCAGAAGATGGGGTATAAGGTGGAGGAGGTGCCCATATTTTTTGGCCAGAGGGCTGGCGGCAAATCTAAAATGTCGTTGAAAATCATCTTGGAGGCTTTATGGCGGCCCTGGCGGCTGAGGCTATCTCACTGAGCAAGTCAGGGGGGCTGCGCTCATTTTGCCTGAGGGCTTGCAGAATGGACTACAGTATGTTAAATATTTCTGAGGAGCTTGTTAATCTTTAAGTTCAATCTAGGCTCAGGGAGATTGACATAATGAGCTATGTTGGAGAAGAAAAAGCTCGGCTGAGACGGCAGCTTACCACTGAGGCAATTGCTCTGGCTGTGGAGGGCCGTTGGGAAGAGGCAATCACCGCTAACCGTGAGACTATCGCGGTATATCCCACTGATGTTGACGCTTACAACAGATTGGGGCGGGCTCTCATGGAGTTGGGGCAGTATGCCGAGGCCAGGGAAGCTTATGGCCATGCTCTGGAGCTTGAGTCTAGTAACAGTATAGCCAAGAAGAACTTGAACCGCCTGGCTCACTTGAAAGAGGCGCCAGCCTCCACCGAGCGCCACAAGGTAGCACCACACCTCTTTGTTGAGGAGATAGGCAGAGCAGGAGTGGTGAGACTGGTACAACTGGCCCCAAAGGAAATCCTGGCTCGCATGGTGGCCGGAGCTGCTGTGAACTTGAGGCCAAATGGCCAGGCTCTAGTGTTAGAGAGCCCCAGGGGGGAATATCTGGGGCAGGTAGAGCCAAAGCATGCTCATCGTTTGCTCAGGTTGATAGCAGGTGGCAACAAGTATGAGGCAGCTATAACCAATTTGGATGAAGGCGGGGTCAAGGTGATCATCAGGGAAATCTTTCAGCATCCCAGCCAGGTTGGACGTCTTTCCTTCCCGGTGAAGGATGCTGGAAGTTTCCGCTCTTATGTGAAGGGAAGCATGCTAAAGCACGAGCTGGAGGAGACACCCGAGGATGGGGAGGAGGAAGAGCTTAGTCTGGAGGAGAGCGGTTATTCTTTGGAGTGGGAGGGGGAAGCCGCCACTGAGGAGCCACCTGTTGATGAAGAGGTGCCAGGGGAGGGGCCGGAGCTATTGGAGGAAGGGTAAACACAGAGCATTTTGTCACTGCTTTGGCCTATGACCAATTGTGATGCCTCAGCGGGCTTAGATTTCGGAAGTATGGTGTTTCGATGGAAATAGGAGTGGTCAAACCGGTCATCATTGAGGAGGAGATGAAAAGCTCCTACCTCGACTACGCTATGAGCGTAATCGTCTCTCGTGCCCTACCTGATGTGCGAGACGGCTTGAAACCGGTGCAGCGGCGCATTCTCTATGCCATGCATGAGTTGGGGCTGCGACACAGTGTTTCCCATAAGAAGAGCGCCCGCATTGTAGGTGAGGTGCTAGGTAAATACCATCCCCATGGTGATGTGTCTGTCTATGAAGCCATGGTGCGTATGGCCCAGGACTTCTCTATGCGCTATGTGCTGGTGGATGGCCAGGGCAATTTCGGCAGCGTGGATAATGACCCGCCAGCAGCCATGCGCTATACCGAGGCGCGCCTGGCTCAGATCGCTGAGGAGATGCTGGTTGATATTGACAAGGGGACCGTAGATTTTGCCCCCAACTTCGACGGGAGCCTACAGGAGCCGCAGGTGTTGCCCGCCAGGCTGCCCAATTTGCTCCTCAATGGTGCTACTGGCATCGCTGTAGGTATGGCTACCAACATACCTCCCCATAACCTGGGCGAAATCTGTGATGCCATCAGTTGCCTTATAGATAATCCGGAGTGCAGTATAGACGAGTTGGTAGATTTGGTTAAGGGCCCCGATTTCCCCACCGCCGGCATTATTTTAGGTGTTGAGGGTATCAGAGATGCCTATATTACCGGGCATGGCCGTATTGTAGTCCGGGCTAAAGCTATTATCTCCGATACCGCTGGGAGCCGCCCCCAAATAGTGGTGACTGAGCTTCCTTACCAGATCAATAAGGCAGCTCTGGTGGAGCGCATCGCCGAGCTAGTGAGGCAAAAGAAGCTAGAGGGGATTGCTGACCTCAGGGATGAGTCCGATCGCCAGGGTATGCGCATCGTTATCGAGCTTAGAAAAGAGGCCCAGCCTCAACAAGTGCTCAACAACCTTTACAAATATACCGCCATGCAGTCGGCCTTTGCTGTTAACATGCTGGCGCTGGTGGATGGTCAACCTCGTGTGCTCAGTCTTAAAGAGATGCTCCAGTACTATGTGGAATTCCGCCACCAGGTCATAGTGCGCCGTTCCCAGTTTGAACTGGAGCGGGCCAAAGAGAGGGCGCACATTCTGGAGGGTCTCAGGGTTGCCCTGGATAATCTGGACAAGGTGATTGAGACCATACGTCGCTCTGCCAGTGCCGAGGCGGCTCGCACCGCCCTGATGGAGAGGTTTGGCCTGACGCAGATTCAGGCTCAGGCCATCCTGGACATGCAGTTGCGCCGCCTGGCTGCCCTTGAGCGTCAGAAGATACTGGATGAGTACACTGAGGTGCTGCGCAACATTGCCTATCTGGAGGATTTGCTGGCCAACCCGCGTAAGATTCTCTTCTTGATCAAGCAGGATGTAGCTGAGCTTAAAAATAGTTACGGTGACCCTAGGCGTACCCAGATCAGTGTGCAAGGGGTGTTGCAGTTTGGTGAAGAGGATCTCATTGCACACCAGGAAGTGGTAGTCACGATAAGCAACCGGGGCTATATCAAGAGAGTATCTGTTGATGCCTTTCGTTCTCAGCGGCGAGGTGGCCGTGGTATGCTGGGGATGAGTACTCGGGAGGAGGATGGGACACGGGATTTGCGCATCGCTGATACCCATGACCATCTGCTTTTCTTTACTAACCGTGGCTGGGTCTTCCGTCTGAAGTGCCACGAGCTGCCTGGCGATAGCTCACGAACCAGTCGGGGTACTCCTCTTATTAATTTGGTCTCTTTGCAACAACAGGATCAGGTCACTGCGGTGGTGACAGCCAGGAATCTGGGTGGGGGTGACTACATAGTGCTGGCCACCGCCCGCGGCGAGGTGAAAAAGACTTCCCTGGATGAGTTTGCCGTGGTGAGAAGTAACGGACTTATTGCTATGGACCTGGAGCCTGGTGACGAGCTGGTGGCGGCTGTGCTGGTGGGTAATGAGGAAGATGTGATGCTTGTCACTGAGAGAGGGAAGTCCATCCGCTTTGTGGTGAAACAGCTTCGCTCAGCCTCTCGCACCAGCGGAGGGGTGAGGGGAATTAAACTGTCCCCGGGTGACCGTGTTGTAGACATGGTGAGGTGTTCAGCAGGCGAGCATCTCTTGGTGGTCTCGGCCAATGGATTTGGCAAAGTCACTAGCATTGGCGCTTATCCCAGGCATGGACGGGGAGGTGGGGGGCTCATCACTTTCAAGGTTAATGATAAAACTGGTGTGCTGGCTGCTGCTCTGATGGTTCACCTCGATCAGGAAGTGATGCTTCTTTCAGCGGAGGGCATAGTTATCCGCATTGCAGTTAAGGATGTCGCTATTCGGGGCCGCAGCACTCAAGGGGTGGGCCTGATGAAAGTGGCTGCTGGGGACAACAGGGTGGTCTCGGTTGCCTGCCTGGATGGGCGGCCCCATGTATCGGCCTTAGGGTCATAACTTGCTCCCATTTGATGGCCAGGGCGATATGGCTGTGGCTGATAGACCTGAGCATCTCAGGGAACAAGTTGAGCAGATGTTGCGCCGCAATCGGGTAGAGGAGATGCGGTGCTGGAATGGCTCCAGCCGGCGTCTGGTCTATCACGCCCCCTCTCTTGGCTCTGAGCCAACTAGCTGGCTCAGCTGGTTGGTATGGCCCTGGCGGGAATTAGTGCGTCCCTGGCGGGTGCGTTATCCCCATCAATGGTTCTGGGACTCTTGTGCCCATGCCATCGTGCTCTCTCACCTCGACCTGAAACTGGCCAAAGCCGAGATTGAGGCCTTGCTTTATGCTCAGAGGGATGATGGATTTATCGCCCACATGATCTGGAACAAAGCCAAGATACATTGGCTTGACCGGCTGGCCAGTCGGGTTTATCCTTCGCGGTATACCTCTCCTTATCTCCAGCCACCGCTGCTAGCTAATGCTGTGGAGGCTATCTATGCTAAAGGTGGCGATACACAATTTGTGAGTGCTGTGCTGCCTTTTTTGAAGAAATATTATCATTATCTGGATAGGACACGAAATCGCAGCCATGATGGCCTTCTGGAAATCATCATCTCCTATGAATCGGGCAAGGACCGCAGCCCGGAATATGATGAGGTTTATGGCACCACAAGGCTCTGGCCCTTACCAATAATTAGGCTGGTGAATAGGCAGCGGCGGCTAGGTTGGGATCTGGAGTTAATACTGGCCAATAACAGCTTCAGGGTCAAAGACCTGCTTTTCAACTGCGTCTATGCTCAGAACCTGATGGCGCTGAGCCGTCTCTGTCTGGTCGCTGGCGACGGCGAGGCGGAGCTTTTCCGTAGCCGTGCCCAAACAACTGAGGCCGCTATCTTATCAAGGATGTATGATGCCGAAAGCGGGCTTTTTTTCAGTTTGGATGCTCGCTCTGGCCAGGAGCGACAAATAAGGGTGAGTACGGTGTCGGCGTTGTTGCCTTTGATGCTGGATAGCATCAGCCAGCCTCAGGTTGACCGTCTGGTCAGGGGGTATCTCACCAATCCATCCGAGTTCTGGACCAACTATCCTGTGCCTGCTGAGCCTCTGAGCTCTCCGCACCGCAAAAAGCTTCAAATCTGGCGGGGTCAGCAGACGTGGGTTTATACTAACTGGTTCATCGTGCAAGGGCTGCGCAAGCAGGCACGGCGCTTCCCCGAACAAAGGCATGATTATGATTCTATCGCTGCTACTATGACTAACAAGACCTGCCAGTTGGTTGAACGGGAGGGATTTCGGGAGTATTATGACTCTAGGACAGGCCAGGGCTGTCGTGCCCGCGACTTCGGCTGGTCAGCACTGGTGCTGGATATGGTTTATAATAAATGAAAAGCAGCGCTTTCCCCTCGTTTGTTTAGGAGGTGGTGCCATGGTACAGTTAAGGCGGGACTGGTTTACCCCCTTTGACGAAATGCGCCGGGAGATGGATCGGCTGGTGGATGATTTCTCCGGCATCCGTCCCCCAGCGTTCCGCTTTTCCCGGCGGGCCTGGGAACCAGTGATAGACATTTATGAGACGGCTGATGCTGTGGTGGTGGTGGCGGAGTTGGCTGGTTTGAAGGAAGAGGATATCGAGGTGTTGGTTCAAGGCAATACTCTAATCATCAGAGGGATACGTGGGGATAGCGCTCCCCGGGGGCAGCGCAGCTATCACCAGATTGAGATAAGACGGGGATCTTTTGAGCGCGAGGTCGCTCTACCTGTCCCGGTTGATCCTGAGCAGACCAACGCCTACTATGAGAATGGACTTCTGGAAGTTATTATGGCCAAAGTGAGCAAATCAGACTATGGCGGCTGAGGTATGGTGGCTATGAGCAACAATCCTGGCGATAAAGCTATCAGGCAGACGGCTCGCCTCCCTGAGGATCTGCCTATTCTGCCCAGCGGCAAGACCGTGGTCTTTCCTGCTATCATCTTTCCTCTAGCTACTCAAGAAGCCCGCGTTGTGCGTCTTATAGATGAGGCGCTGGCTGGTGACAAAGTCATCGGCATCTTTGCCCAGCGTCCTGCTGCTGAAGCTGGTCAGGACAGTATGTATGACGTGGGCACGGCAGCCACCATAACTAAGATGCTGAAAATGCCCGATGGTTCTATCCGAGTCTTCCTTCAGGGGCAGGTGCGCATCCGCCTTGTCAAGCTAACTCAGACTGAGCCTTTTCTCAAGGGCAAGGTGGAGGTTTTAGAGGAGCACCTGGAGAAAAGCACCGAGCTTGAGGCGCTTAGCTGCAACTTGAACACATCGTTTCAGAAGGTAGTCTCCTTAACCCCTGGCATGCCTGAGGAGGTGGGCGTGGCTGCCCTCAATATCGCTGAGCCCGGCAACTTGGCTGACTTTGTGGCTGCCAATCTCAACCTCAGTATGGAAGAGGCACATGATATATTGGTTGCCCTGGATGTAACCGAGCGCATCAGAAAGTTGACTACCTATCTCACCCGAGAGCTAGAAGTGCTGGAGCTGGGTAGCAAGATACAGTCCGAGGTCAAGGAGGGTCTGGAAAAGGCCCAGCGGGAATACTACCTGCGGGAGCAGCTCAAGGCTATCCAGAAGGAACTGGGTGAGGCTGATGAGCGTACTCAGGAAATCAAGGAACTGCGCCAGAAGATTGAGCAGGCTGGGTTGCCCCAGGAGGCGCGTCAAGAAGCGGAGCGGGAGATAGATCGGCTGGCTAAGATGCCTCCTGCTGCTGCTGAGTACACGGTGGCCCGCACCTATCTGGATTGGCTGGTCAGCCTGCCCTGGAACAAGAGCACCCAGGACAATCTGGATATCAAGCGAGCGGCTCAGGTGCTTGACGAGGATCACTACGATCTGGAAAAGGTCAAAGAGCGTATTCTGGACTACCTGGCGGTGCGCAGCCTCAAGGAAGATATGAAAGGCCCTATCCTGTGCTTCGTGGGACCGCCGGGAACTGGCAAGACCTCGGTTGGCCAGTCCATTGCCCGGGCCCTGGGGCGCAAGTTTGCACGCCTTTCACTGGGGGGTATCAGGGATGAGGCGGAAATTCGTGGCCACCGCCGCACTTATATCGGGGCGATGCCTGGCCGCATCATCCAGGCTATCCGCCGCGCTGAATCAAATAACCCAATATTCATGCTGGACGAGATTGACAAGGTCGGGGCGGATTTCCGCGGCGACCCATCGGCTGCTCTGTTGGAGGTGCTCGACCCGGCGCAGAACTTTGCCTTCTCCGACCATTATCTGGATGTGTCTTTTGACCTCTCTAAAGTGATGTTTATCACCACCGCTAATCTGGTTGATCCCATCTTGCCTGCACTGCGCGATCGCATGGAAATTATCGAGTTGCCTGGCTATACTGAGCATGAGAAGCTCCATATAGCCAAGCAGTTCCTCATCCCCCGCCAGATCAAAGAGAATGGGCTTGATTCAGGTCAGCTTCGGTTCTCTGATGAGGCTATCATGACTGTAATCCGCAATTATACCAGGGAGGCTGGGGTGAGGAACCTGGAGAGAGAGATTGGCTCTATCTGTCGCAAGATGGCTCGCAAGGTAGTAGGGGGTGAGGCTGGCACTGAGCAAATTACACCGGAGAGACTGCCTGACCACCTAGGTTCGTCCAAGTTCCGCTATGAGCTGGCTGGTGAGGCTGATGAGGTGGGGGTGGCCACCGGACTGGCTTGGACACCTACTGGTGGTGACGTCCTATTTGTGGAGGCCATCCTGATGCCTGGTAAGGGCAACCTCATCCTCACTGGCAAGCTGGGCGATGTAATGCAGGAATCAGCCCGGGCTGCCCTGACTTACGCTCGCTCTCGAACAACTTCTCTCGGGGTGACTGACAAATTTTATGATAAGAGCGATATTCATATCCATGTTCCCGCTGGTGCCATCCCCAAGGATGGGCCATCGGCTGGCATTACCATGGCAGTGGCCCTCATCTCGTCTCTCACCAAACGCCCCGTGAACAAGCAGGTGGCCATGACAGGTGAGATTACTTTGAGGGGCAAGTTGCTGCCTGTGGGGGGCATCAAGGAGAAAGTGCTGGCCGCCCACCGCGCCGGCATCAAAAAGCTCGTATTGCCCAAGGATAATGAGAAAGACCTGGAGGATGTGCCTCAGCAAGTCAGGCGGGAGCTGGAGTTCCTTTTCGCTGATAACATAGACCAGGTGCTTAAAGAGACGCTGCGAGAGAAGTGGGAAGTGGGTTGAGGCTCGCTGCATAGTTCAAAGTCAAGGAGGTTTATTACATGGACTGGGGCAAACAGAACCGTATGGCGCGCATACTTAAGCCAGAGAATGGCCGTGGTGTCTGGCTGGCTGTGGACCACGGCTATTTTCTGGGGCCCACCAGGAGATTGGAGAACCCGCGCAAGACTATTGAGCCGCTTCTACCTTATTGTGAGGCGCTTTTTGTCACCAGAGGGGTCTTGCGCACATCGGTGGACCCTAACACCAGTACACCTATCGTCCTCAGGGTGTCTGGCGGCTCCAGCGTGGTGGGCAAAGACCTGGCTGATGAGGGGGTCGTCACCTCTATCAGGGATGCCGTTCGCCTCAATGCGACGGCTGTAGGTCTTTCCATCTTCGTAGGCAGTGAGTATGAGAGCCAAACACTGAAAAATTTGGCCAGTCTGGTCAATGAAGCTGAGGAGTATGGGCTTCCGGTTCTGGCGGTTACCGCTGTGGGCAAAGAGCTGGAAAGGCGAGATGCCCGTTTTCTGTCCCTGTCATGTCGAATTGCTGCTGAGCTGGGTGCCACTGTGGTCAAAACCTACCATTGTGAAGGGTTTGAAAAAGTGGTCGCCGGCTGTCCTGTCCCAATCGTGATAGCTGGCGGGCCCAAAATGGAGACTGAGCTCCAGGTGTTTGAGATAACTTATAATGCTGTGCAAAATGGTGCCTCCGGCGTGGACATGGGGCGCAATATCTGGCAGAACGATTCGCCGTTAGGCATGATCAGAGGGATACGGGCCATCGTCCATGAAAATGCTACTCCCAAACAGGCCCTTGAGATATATAACAGCGTGAAGAGCGGGAAAAAGAGCAGGAAGCGGTAGCTCTCTTAGAAGTCTCATAATTCTTTTAGCTCAGGGGGTCGCCGTGCGTGTGGCCATGTACTATAGTAACCGGGATGTGCGTCTGGAGGAGATGCCCGTCCCCAAGATAGGCCCTGGAGAAATGCTTGTTCGGGTGCAGGCCTGTGGCATCTGTGGCAGCGATGTCATGGAGTGGTACCGTATTGACAGGGTCCCCCTGGTGCTGGGGCACGAGATCGGCGGTGAGGTGGTGGCTGTTGGGGAGGGGGTAACACGCTATAAAATAGGGGACCATATTTCGGCAGCACACCATGTCCCCTGTAATACCTGCTATTATTGTTTGAGCGGCAATCATACTGTTTGTGATACCCTGCGCCGCACTAATTTCGACCCCGGAGGTTTTGTTGAGTATCTGCGCTTGCCAGCTATAAATGTAGACCGGGGGGTATTCAGGCTTCCTGATAATGTATCTTTTGAAGAGGCTACCTTTGTCGAACCTCTGGCCTGCGTGTTGAGGGGACAGAGGCGGGCCAGGCTGCGGCCAGGCCAGAGTGTGCTGGTCATCGGTTGTGGCATTGCCGGGCTGCTACATGTGCACCTGGCACGGACAATGGGGGCTGGCCTTATAGTAGCGGTTGATATGGTTGACAGCCGCTTAGAAGCGGCTAAGCGTTTTGGGGCTGATTTTGCTTTGAATGCCAGGGAGGATGTGCCTGCCCGTTTACGCAAATTGAACGATGGTCGTCTGGCTGACCTGGTCATAGTGTGCACTGGCTCAGAGCCAGCACTTGCCCTGGCTCTGGAGTCTGTGGAGTGTGGGGGCACTGTCCTCTTTTTTGCCCCTGCAAATTCGGGTGTTAAATTGCCAATCCCATTTAATGAGCTTTTCTGGCGTAACGACAGGACGCTTACTACCTCCTATGCCGGCAGTCCGACTGACTATGAATTTGCAGTCGATTTACTGCATCTCGGCACTTTGCGAGTGAAGGACATGATAACTCATAGGTTTGGGCTGGCGGAAGCTGGTCTAGGCTTTCAGCTTGTGGCCAGCGCTGGTGATTCCCTCAAGGTCGTTATTCTGCCACAGAGGTAGCTACGGGCCTTTATTTTTAGCTGAATTGTGGTCTTCTCCCGAAAATAACTCTTTCAACCTCTAACCAAAAAGGCATCACTTGTACGGGGCGACCTTGTGTGGTCGCCCCGACAGCTAAAACTCCCATGGAATCCCCGTTTTCATGCTTTATGGTGCTGGTGACAACCGCAGCATGGCGGATTTCTTCGGAAATAGGCACTAATCCGTTCGCACTGAGCCTGTCGAAGTGCGAACCATTTGATCCGTTCATAAATATTGACACTTTCTTGAGTGCCCGCCTTGATTTCTTGACATGTCTTTGAGCGGTTTATTGTTATTATGGTATATGCAATATTAAAGAACAATTATATTGGCTGAAGAATATGGGGTGATTTGTGAATGATTTGCTCTATTTGACTATAACACTTTTGCTTGTCATAGTTAGCTTGGGACTAATATTTATCTGCCAGCGCCTGATGAGATGATAACATGGATGTTCTCTACATAATATCAGGTGTAATCTCACTCGGTTTGTTGACGTATTTGATCTTGTCGCTCTTCAAACCGGAGTGGTTCTAATGACGACCTTCATCTGGCTTCAAATTGGGCTGTTTCTGCTTATCCTGCTTTTATTAGTCAAACCTCTGGGCTCCTACATGGCACGTGTATATCAAGGGGAGCGTACCTTTGTTACTCCTGTCGCTAGTCCCATCGAACGCTTCATCTATCGCATAGTAGGTATACGCGCTGACGAGGAGATGGACTGGAAGACCTATGCAATAGCCATGTTGCTCCTCAATGTGGCAGGTCTGGTTTTTCTTTACGCTCTGTTACGTCTGCAATCTGCCCTGCCTCTCAACCCCCAAAATTTGGGAGCAGTAAAACCAGATTTGTCTTTTAATACGGCGGTCAGCTTCTCTACTAACACAAACTGGCAGAGCTATGGTGGGGAGACTACTCTGAGCTATCTGGTACAGATGGTCGGGCTTGCGGTGCACATGTTTCTCTCGGCTGCTACCGGTATGGCTATACTGATTGCCCTGATACGTGGTTTTATGAAGCACTCCGGCAATACCATAGGCAATTTCTGGGTCGATATGACTCGAAGCGTATTATATATTCTGTTACCATTATCATTTGTGCTGGCACTGGTTCTGGTATCACAGGGCGTGGTGCAGACATTTGCCGGGTACCACAACGTGGCATTTTTGCAGCCAACACAGGATGCTAATGGCCAGACCGTATTTCAGCAGATACTGGCACTTGGGCCGGCCGCTTCTCAGATTGCCATTAAGCAGTTGGGAACGAATGGTGGTGGCTTCTTCAATGTCAATTCGGCGCATCCTTTTGAAAACCCTACCCCACTCGCTAACTTTCTGGAAATGTTAGCAATTCTGATTATTCCCGCAGCGCTATGCTACACATTTGGCAAGATGTTGGGTGACACGCGCAAAGGCTGGGCGATCCTTGCTGCGATGACCATCCTCTTTGTGGCTATGCTGTCCGTATCTGTTTGGGCAGAACAAAGAGGTAATCCGAATATATCAGACCTCGGTGTCAATCAACAAGCCAGCGAGCTGCAATCCGGTGGCAACATGGAGGGCAAGGAAGTACGCTTTGGCGTTACCAACTCAGCGCTATGGGCCACTGCTACTACCTCCGCCTCAAACGGCTCGGTGAACTCCATGCATGACTCATATACTCCAATTGGCGGCTTAGTGCCGATGTTGCTCATGCAGCTTGGAGAAGTGGTCTTTGGGGGAGTCGGTTCAGGTTTATATGGCATGCTCGCTTTCGTCATAATTGCGGTATTTGTAGCCGGACTGATGATCGGACGTACTCCTGAATACCTTGGCAAGAAAATCGAAGTCTATGAGATGAAGATGGCTTCGCTCATGGTTTTGTTGCCTGTGCTTATTGTGCTTCTCGGAACGGCACTAGCCGTGGCAATCCCGGCAGGCAAGGAAGCGGTGTTCAACTCGGGCACGCACGGTTTCAGTGAAGTGCTATACGCTTTTTCTTCAGCGGGCAACAATAATGGAAGTGCCTTTGCCGGTCTCGGGACGAATACAACCTTTTATAACATCGCCCTGGGCTTAGCCATGTTCTTTGGTCGATACTGGCTAGCTATTCCAGCGTTAGCGATAGCCGGTTCTCTGGTGCAGAAGAAAAAAACTCCTGTCACTTCCGGGACACTGCCCACGCACACGCCGCTATTTGTAGTCTGGCTTATCGCAGTAGTCATTATTGTGGGTGCTCTGAGCTTCTTCCCTGCTCTATCTCTTGGGCCTATTGTTGAGCACCTTATGATGAGGTAAAAGCAAATGATACAAGGCTCTCAAATTCCTGGCGATGAACAGAAAATAACTGAAAGTGCAACTAGAACGCGTTTGAAGAAGCAACCTCACCTTGGGCAGCGGATTTATCGGCGAGCAATCATCGATGCTTTTCTTAAACTGAACCCGCGCTGGATGGTACGTAACCCGGTTATGTTTGTGACCGAAGTGGGCAGCGTGTTAACCACTGTCCTGTTCGTTCAGGCACTGATCGGACATGGCGAGACAAGAGCCAGTTTTATTGGTGGCATTGCCTTATGGCTTTGGCTGTGTGTACTATTTGCCAATTTCTCTACAGCTTTGGCTGAGGGTAGAGGCAAAGCCCAGGCTGCTGCGTTGCGTCGTACACGCCGGGAAACCCAGGCTAAAAAGCTCATTGAGCCGAAATATGGGGCTAAATATGAGATAGTATCTTCAAGTGCGCTGCGGAGAGACGATGTTTTCTTGGTAGAAGCCGGTGACATTACTCCTGCTGACGGCGAAGTGATTGAAGGTATAGCCTCAGTAGATGAGAGTGCTGTCACCGGCGAGAGCGCACCCGTCATCCGTGAATCAGGGGGTGACCGTAGCGCCCTCACCGGCGGGACTCGTGTACTATCAGACTGGCTGGTCGTGCGCGCAACAGCCAATCCTGGCGAAGGATTTCTTGACCGCATGATTGGTCTGGTGGAGGGGGCGAAACGCCAGAAGACGCCCAATGAAATAGCCCTTAATATCCTGCTATCAGGATTTACTATTATATTTCTGGTTGTCTGCGTCACATTGTTGCCGTATTCGCTGTACAGCGTTAATGTAAATTCTCAGGGCACACCGATTACTGTCACTGTACTGGTGGCGTTGCTGGTCTGTCTCATTCCAACCACAATTGGTGGGTTATTACCAGCCATTGGAATTGCCGGTATCGACCGCCTTATCCGGCGGAATGTCATTGCATTATCAGGCCGTGCCGTGGAAGCAGCCGGAGATGTGGATGTTCTCCTGCTGGATAAGACGGGTACCATCACTCTGGGCAACCGACAGGCGGTGCAGTTTATACCGGTTGGCAAGGTAAGTGACCGTGAACTGGCTGAGGCAGCGCAGTTGGCTTCGCTGGCTGATGAGACACCAGAGGGTCGCAGTATAGTGCTATTAGCCAAGGAAAAATATGGTCTGAGGGGTAGCACAGGCGGTGACAAGCCTCTGGGCATGCGCTTCATTCCCTTTTCGGCGCAAACACGCATGAGTGGTATAGACATGGATGGACTAAGTATCCGCAAAGGTGCGTCCGATGCTATTGAAGCTTACATCAAAAATGAGGGCAAGTCAGTACCAGCGGAACTTAACAAACTTGTGGATGACATCGCTCGTGCTGGAGGTACGCCGCTGGTGGTGTCGCGAAATGGTGAAGCGCTGGGTGTGATCTATCTCAAAGATATTGTCAAAGGTGGACTTAAAGAACGCTTTATACATATGCGGAAAATGGGTATCAAGACAGTGATGATTACCGGCGATAATCCGCTTACGGCAACTGCAATTGCTGCTGAAGCGGGAGTGGATGACTTTCTGGCGCAGGCTACACCTGAGGCCAAACTCAAGCTGATACGTGAATATCAGACTGGTGGACGGTTGGTAGCTATGACCGGCGATGGGACAAACGATGCTCCGGCACTGGCGCAGGCAGATGTGGCTGTGGCAATGAACACCGGGACACAATCGGCTCGTGAAGCCGCTAATATGATTGATCTTGATAGCAATCCAACCAAATTGCTTGACATTGTAGAGATTGGCAAGCAATTATTGATGACGCGTGGAGCATTGACCACATTCAGCATTGCCAATGATGTATCCAAGTATTTCGCTATCATCCCTGCAGCATTCGTAACCACCTATCCCGCCTTGAAGTCATTGAACATCATGCATTTGGCTACGCCGGAGAGCGCAGTTCTGTCGGCGGTGATCTTCAATGCATTGATAATCATCATACTCATACCACTGGCATTGCGTGGCGTGAAATATCGTCCTGTTGGGGCGGCAAAAATACTCCGCGATAACCTGTTAATTTATGGTGTAGGCGGACTAATCGCACCATTTATTGGCATCAAATTGATTGATATGTTGCTAGTGGCTCTGCATTTGTCCTAGCTATGAGATAGGAGGTAGATTCTATGCGGCGTCAGCTAAGAATTGCCCTGATATTTCTGGGACTGTTCACTATTATAATCGGGATAATTTATCCCCTGGCAGTGACAGGTATTGCACAGACCTTTTTCCATCATCAAGCTAATGGGAGTACGATTAAAGCGGATGGGAAGAGCCTTGGCTCAGAACTTATAGGGCAGCCTTTCAGCGACCCCAAGTATTTTTGGGGCAGGCCTTCTGCGACGGTACCTTTCCCCTATAATGCGGCTGCCTCCTCAGGTTCAAACTATGGTCCGTCAAATCCATCATTACTAGAAAGCATTCAAGCCCGGATTGATGCACTCAAGGCAGTTGACCCTGATAACAATCAACCGATTCCTGTGGATTTAGTGACCTCCTCAGCTAGCGGGCTTGACCCGGACATCAGTGTCGCCGCAGCGCTATATCAGGTTCCTCGTGTAGCGCGATATCGCGAGCTGAGCCAGGAACAAGTCCATGCTCTGGTAGATCGCTTCACAGAAAGCCGCCAGTTTGGCATCTTGGGGGAGCCCAGAGTGAACGTCTTGAAGCTTAATCTGGCGCTGGACGAGGTCAAATAGACTTGACCAGCAACAAAGTATAAAATGTGGTTTGGGGAGACAAATCACGTGGCTGAAAGCGATTCTCGTCCCAGTCCTGACGAACTGCTGGCACAAATAAAGGCTGAGGAAGAAAAGGCTCGGGAAGAGCAAAAAAAGCGTGGTAGACTAAAAATCTTTCTCGGCTATGCTGCCGGCGTGGGGAAAACCTATACCATGCTAGAGGCTGCTCGCCAGCGTAAGAAAGAGTTGGATGTTGTCGTCGCCTATGTAGAAACACATGGTCGGGCTGAAACAGAGGCTCTTCTAGAAGGTCTTGAGATTATCCCACGTAGGGCGGTGGAATACCGAGGCGTAGTACTACACGAGATGGATTTGGACGCAGTGGTGGCCCGGCGGCCACAGCTCGCTCTGGTTGATGAGCTAGCGCACACCAACGCACCGGACTCGCGTCACCCCAAACGCTACCAAGATGTAGAAGAATTGCTGGAGGCTGGCATTGATGTTTACACCACGCTCAATGTTCAACATATAGAGAGTATGCGGGATGTGGTGGCCCAAATTACTAGCGTTTGGGTACGCGAAGTGGTTCCTGATAGCGTAGTTGATAACGCGGCAGAGATTGAATTGGTTGACCTGCCTCCTGATGAGTTATTGAAGAGACTCAAAGAAGGCAAGGTCTATGTTCCTGAACAAATAGCGCGTGCGACCGCCGAGTTTTTCCGCAAGGGCAATCTTACTGCATTGCGTGAGTTGACCATGCGGACTGCCACAGAGCGGGCCTATTTGGAGACTCACGCTATCCGTGGCCCTGCACTTATGGGTGAACGTCTTCTAGTATGTATAAGCCCCGGTTCTCGGGATAGCTTGGTTCGTACTGCTCGCAGACTGGCTTCTCAATTAGGGGCCGAATGGTTTGCCATTTATGTTGAGACGCCTGATGATGTTAGATTGTCACCAGACCAACTGAACCGGTTAACGAGCACATTGCGATTGGCAGAGCGACTGGGTGCCAAAGTGACTACTCTTCGACTTCCGGCACCGCCTAAAGATTTATCTGTTGCAGAAGAAGCAGAGCGGCTGGGGCATAAAGTGGTGACTCCTGAAGGGACAGACGTGGCCACAGCGATAGTTGAATATGCAAGGACGCATAGTATTACCAAAATCGTTGTTGGCAAACCGAGGCGTACCGGTTGGCAAAGGCCGCTACGGAGGTCGGTTGTAGGTCAAATCATCCGCCAAAGTGAAGCCGATGTTTATATTGTGACTGGCAAAGGTGAACCTCCTAAGCGAGATAAAGTGCTGCTTAGACAGACGTTGGGTACCTGGCGGGGCTATCTGCAAGGTTTGGCGTTAGTAACATTGGCTACACTATTCAGTGAACTCATACATCGGCTGGTTGGTCCTGACAACATAGTTATGATTTACGTGTTGTGTGTCGTTATCACAGCTATTTTTGGGGGACTGGGGCCGTCTGTTCTAGTATCTGTCCTGAGTGTGCTGGCATTTGATTTCTTTCTTGTTCCACCGTTTCATACTTTTGCCGTAGCCGATGCCTGGGACATTCTCACATTATTTGCATTGCTGGTGGTTGGTATAACTATCAGCTATCTGATGACACGCTTTCGTCAGCAGGCTCAGGCAGCGCGGCGTCGGGAATTTGAAACGGCCACCCTGTATGCTCTGAGCCGCAACTTGACTGCCACTATCGACGCTGAGGCCATTATCCGCACTGTTATAAACGGTGCGAAGGAGATGTTTGGACGCGATGTGGTGATATTCCTGCCCGATACCCAAGACAGAGATAGTCTGAAGCCACATGTGGAAAACCAGAACCTGACCATTGACGACAAGGATGTTGCCGCCGCCTTCTGGTCTCTCCAGCACCAGAAGATCGTGGGGTATGGCACTGATACGCTACCCGATGCTAAAGCACGGTATCTGCCATTGAATACCACTAGAGGAGTGCTGGGAGTAATGGCTTTGTGGGCATCTGACTCCGCAAATAAGCTAACAGCCGAGCAGTCATGGCTTCTGGAAGCCTATGCTGACCTCGCGGCTCTGGCCATCGAACGAATTGGATTGGCTGAACAGGCCCGCAACGCAGAGATCTTGGAAGTCAAAGAGGGATTGCAAGCAGCCCTTTTGAACTCGATTTCGCATGACCTACGCACTCCTCTGTCGTCCATCATAGGAGTGCTAAGCAGTCTCCAGGAGGAGGGAATGGGTTTGGACAATACAGCCAGGAAAAATCTAGTTCAGGTTGCCAGCGAGGAAGCAGAAAGGCTGAACCATTTAATAACAAATTTGCTCGATATGTCCAGAATTGAAGCTGGGGCAATAAGGATAGTCAAGCAGCCATCTGACATGCAGGACATTATCAGCGTAGCTTTGGATCAGTCTGGCAGCCGCTCAAGCAACCGTCCCATCAGAATGAACTTACCTCCAGAACTGCCCCTCGTTTTTGTGGACTTTGGCCTCCTTGTGCAAGTGCTAGTCAACATTCTAGATAATGCTCTCAAATATTCGCCACCGGATTCGCCCATTGAAATTAATGGGCGGCAGGTTGCTCAGCAGATTGAGATTGAAATAGCAGACCACGGAATCGGCATTCCTCCAGAAGATCTGGTGCGTGTCTTCGACAAGTTTTATCGTGTACAGCGTCCTCATAATGTGCCTGGTACAGGTTTGGGATTGTCTATCTGCAAAGGAATTATCGAGGCGCATGGAGGTCGCATCTGGGCTGAGAACAATCCTGGTGGTGGCACGATTATCAAGTTGGCATTGCCGATAGAGGATTCTGGTTCGAAGGATGAAGGGTAAATAGCATGAGCGAAAACAGACCCCGCGTGCTGGTGGTTGACGATGAACAAGCCCTGCGGCGATTCCTGCGTGTTGCTCTGACCTCTCAGGAGTATGCAGTTTTTGAAGCGACCTCCGGGCAGGATGCGCTTTCTCTTGCTGTTGCCCATAAACCAGATGTAATAATACTTGACCTGGGTTTGCCCGATATTGATGGTGTTGAAGTCACACGCCTACTGCGTGAGTGGACGCAAATTCCGATTATCATATTGTCTGTCCGAGGCTCGGAAAGCGACAAAATTGCTGCGCTCGATGCTGGGGCGGATGATTATTTGACTAAACCATTCGGTGTAGGGGAACTGTTGGCTCGGCTACGTGCTGCCTTGCGTCGTGCTGCTGAGCCCAAAGGCGAGCCGGTCTTCACCAGCGGTGACCTCAGAATAGACCTATCACGAAGGCTGGTGTCAGTAGCGGATCGTGAGGTGCAATTGACACCTACCGAGTATAATCTGCTTCGTGTGCTTGCGACTCATGCGGGAAAAGTGTTGACACATCGTCAATTGCTGCGTGAAGTGTGGGGGCCGGGATATGAGCAGGAATTCCATATTTTGCATGTGAATGTCAGCAATCTGCGGCGTAAACTTGAGCCTAACCCAGCGCGCCCCCAGCATATTACCACTGAGCCAGGAGTAGGCTATCGTTTGAGGATAAGTTAATAATTTACCACTTTAGTTTGCCCTGCAGCAGGTTCTGTAGAATATTGCGAATGGACTGCTAGCAGATGCGTGGGAACTGCTCAGAGCTTAGCATGTCTACTATGCGGGTGCCGCCCACCCTGGTCTTCATCAGCACCCTACCTTTGGGGTCGGGCAAGACCTCTCCAATTATGGTGGCCTGCTTGCCATACCTTGTCTTTTTCATGCTATCCACGACTCGTTCAGCATCTTCTGAGGCTACGATAGCAATGAGTTTGCCTTCGTTGGCAACATAGAGTGGATCATAGCCGAGCACTTCACAAGCGGCAGCTACCTCTTGTTTCACTACTATTTTTTCTTCCAAAATGCGAATGGCCACGTTAGATTGGTGGGCTATTTCCACCAAGGTAGTAGCTAGACCACCTCGAGTTGGGTCTCTAAGTGCATGAAGATTCTGACTAGTGCGTAGCATCACCGCTACCAGATGGTTCAAAGGGGCTATATCGCTCTTCACAGAGTTGACAAAGCCCATTTTAGCCCGTTCCAGGAGCACTGAAATGCCGTGGTCAGCGATAGAACCGGAAAGGATAACCGCATCGCCGGGTCGGGCGTTGCTTCCGGAGATGTTCACGCCATCCGGGACAATGCCAACCCCGGCGGTGTTGATGAACAGGCCATCGGCGCTGCCCCGCTCCACCACTTTGGTGTCGCCAGTCACAATCTTGACTTTGGCCTCACGTGCAGCTCTCCTGAGAGAAGCTACGATGCGGCGCAAGGTGGTCAATGGTAGCCCTTCCTCTAGAATGAAAGCTGCCGACAGGAAGAGTGGGGTGGCCCCCACCATAGATAGGTCGTTGACTGTGCCGCAGACAGCTAGCCTGCCTATGTCTCCACCGGGGAAGAAGAGTGGTCTGACTACGTAAGAGTCTGTGGTTAAAGCTATTCTACCTTCCATCTTGGTTGCCCTAGCCTTCAGGGAGCCCTGCAACGAGCAAACGGCCGAGTCGTCCAAAGTCTGCAGGATAGGATTAGTCAGTTGGGGCAGAAAAAGGGATTCAATGAGTTCGTGACTGAGCTTGCCCCCGCTGCCATGACCCAGCAGCACGCGTCCTCGAGGCATGCCTACCCTCCTGCTTTCGCTGGCGGTGTCCTGGGAGCCTGGCCAGCTGGGTTGTAAAGGAACCAGGCGGCGCAGGTTCCTTCGGTGGAGACCATGCATGGTCCTAGCGGATGCTCTGGTGTGCAACCTGTGCCAAACATGCGGCACTCGGGTGGTGTGCAAACGGCGCGGAGAACCTCGCCGCAGCGGCAGGCGGCTATCTCTTTCGGAGGCCTGGTCTTGATTTTAAAATGTTTTCCGGCATCAAATCTTTCCAGCGCCGGGGCAAGCCTGAGACCGCTTCCCGGAATTACGCCCAATCCTCTCCAGTTGGCATCGTCTGTCTGGAAGACCTTGGCCATTGTCTCCAGGGCTTTGGGATTTCCCTCAGGGCGCACAGCGCGGCTGTACTGTATGGCCACCTCTGCCTTGCCCTCGTTGCGCATCTCCAGGAGCATGGCGATGCCCTGGAGAATATCCACAGGCTCAAAGCCGGTGATGACGCAGGGGATATCGTAATCCCTGGATATGAACTCGTAAGGATGGCTGCCGATGATAGTGCTCACATGTCCCGGGCAGATGAAGCCATCTATGTTGACCTCTCCACCTGCCAGCAAGGCCTTCATAGCCGGCGGGACCACTTTGTGGACGGAGAAGAAGAAATAATTGCTTAGGTTCAGTCGCTCTGCCTCCAAAATAGAAGCGGCTGTAGTAGGCGCTGTAGTTTCAAATCCAACGCCGAAGAAGACCACCGACCGTTTGGGATTGTCCTGGGCTATGCTTAAGGCCTCCAGTGGGGAGTATACCACTCTTACATCAGCGCCTTTGGCCTTGGCTTCAGCCAGGCTGGAATAGCTGCCCGGTACCCTCATCATATCTCCAAAGGTGGCTAGGATCATCCCTGGCTGGCTGGCCAAGGCAATGGCCTTATCAATATCGGCATTAGGGGTTACGCAGACCGGGCAGCCTGGGCCGGAGAGCATTCTGACCTGGGGTGGCAGAAGTCCTCTGATACCATGCCGGAAAATAGCTACGGTGTGGGTGCCGCATACTTCCATAAGATTGACTGGCGGCCCGGCACATTTCTTTATCTTCTCGGTTAGGGCTTGAGCCAGGGCGGGTTGCCGGAATTCTTCGATAAATCTCATGGTTCTTCTATCTGGGCTATCTCAGCCAGTAGCCCCAGAGTCTCTTGTGCCTCAGCCTCGTTCAGAGTCTGGATGGCGAAGCCGGCATGGAGCAGCACATAATCACCCACCTGCAGGTCGGGCACCAGCATAATATTTGCCTGTCTGGTGAGGCCACCGAGTTCTATTAGGGCAGTTTGCCCGGTTATGGAAACCACTTTAGCTGGCACTGCTAAGCACATGTATGCCTTTCTTTGGGGTGGCGTTGAATTGAGCGCTGGCCACCACCGCTTGCCCTAGAGAGATGCCTCCATCATTGCAGGGGACCTGGTGGTGAATGAAGGTCTCTAAGCCGCTACGTCGAAGCTGATCCAGTGCCCGTTCCAGAAGGAGGACATTCTGGAATACGCCCCCACTCAGCGCCACCTGATTTAGTCCTGTTGCCTCCCGAATAGCAGAGCAGGTGCGGGCGATCATCTCAGCGACGGAGTTGTGGAAGCGGGCGGAGATGACTGGCACCGGCACGCCAGCCTTGAAATCAGCAATCACTCCCTTCAGGGGATAGTCCCAGTCAATGACGATGGGAAGCTTTTGCTCCTTGACTGGCCAGAGATAGCCATCCCGAATTGACTCATCGGCCTTCATCTCCAGCTCCAGGGCTGCTTGGCCTTCATAGGTGGTGCTGTGGCAAATGTCGAGCAGGGAGGAGACAGCGTCAAAGAGTCGGCCCATGCTGGAGGTCAGTGGTGAATTCAATTTTTCTTTGATTTGCTTGGTCAAAACCCCAAGCTCCAGAGGGCCAACCTGTTCTAGCGGAGGCAGGTCGGCGATGAGTTCCTTTGGTAGATAGCTAAGGTAGCTCAAGGCCATGCGGTAGGGTCGTCTTATGGCTGCCTCTCCGCCTGGCATGGGGAGATATTTGAGATGGGCTGCCTGTTTGAAACCAGTGTAGTCGGCTATGAGAAACTCGCCCCCCCACACATGGCCGTCCTGGCCATATCCTGTGCCATCAAAGGATACACCGATGGCTGGCCCGCAAAGGCCGTTATCGGCCAGGCAACTGGCTATATGGGCGTGATGGTGCTGCACCGGCACGAACTGCAATCGTGTATCCTTGCCCTTCAATTCCAATGCGTATCTGGTGGAGAGGTAGTTTGGATGCATGTCATATGCTACTACCTCTGGCTCGACTCGAAACAGACTTTTGAAGTGCTCAATGCCGCTTTCAAACGAGGCCAATGTCTCCAGGTTTTCCAGATCGCCGATATGATGGCTAAGGAAAGCATAATTGTCTCTGGTGAGACAAAAAGTATTCTTGAGTTGAGCACCACAGGCGAGCACCTGTTTCATCTCGAAGGGAAGCCTCACCGGGAAGGGAGCATAGCCCCTGGAGCGGCGCATCAGGAACTCTTTGCCCTGGAACACTCTGGTCACTGAATCGTCGCAGCGAACATGGATATCACGGTTGTGGAGCAGGAAGACGTCAGCCAATGTCCCAAGGAACTCCAGAGCCTCATCATTATCCTTGGCGATAGGCTCTTCGCTCATATTGCCGCTGGTCATCACCAGGGCTAGCATGTCTGTCTCTTCCTGCATCTTTTCCAAAAGCAGATAGTGCAAGGGAGTGTAGGGCAGCATGACCCCCAGGTAGAGGTTGCCAGGTGCTACCAGTGGAGAGATAGGGCAGCCATGTTTCTGGCGTAATAATACGATAGGCCGCTGTGGCGATTCCAAGAGCTGTCTTTCACCCTCGCCGAGATAGCAGTACTTTTCTACCTCCTGGCAATCCAGGGACATGATGGCGAATGGCTTATTTATGCGGTGTTTTCGCTCTCTGAGTAGGGAAACGGCGGCGCCATTGGTGGCGTCACAGGCTAGGTGGAAGCCCCCTATCCCCTTTACTGCCAGGATAGTGCCTTTGGCCAACAAACGACGTGCCTCACGAATAGCTGCATCGCCCTCTCCCAAAACGGTGCCTCCTTTGTCCACCAGTGAAACGCCGGGGCCGCAAACAGGGCAGGCATTGGGCTGGGCGTGGAAGCGACGGTCAGTGGGGTCGTGGTATTCTTTCTCACACAGGGGGCACATCTGGAAAACAGCCATGGTAGTCTTTGGACGGTCATAGGGGATGTCGTTGATAATAGTGAAGCGAGGGCCGCAGTTGGTACAATTGATGAATGGGTAGCGGAAGCGGCGGTCACCGGGTTCAAAAAGCTCTTTCAGACAATCAGCGCAGATACAGATGTCCGGGGAAATGAGCACAAATTCATCGGCGGCCTGGCGGCTGGCCTCGATGGTAAAGGAGACATGGCCCAGGGGTGGAAGAAAGTTTACCTCTACTTTTTCCAATACTGCCCTGGGCGGTGGGCTTTGCTCCATCTCCCGCAGAAAAGCCTCCAGCTTTTCTCTGGGGCCTTCTACCTCAATGACCACCCCCTCTGTGGAGTTGAGCACCCAGCCCTTAAGCTCATATTTGTGGGCCAGTCGGTGAACAAAGGGGCGGAAGCCCACCCCCTGCACAACTCCTCTCACCAAAACCCTAGCCCTGGTCAGTTCAGTCCGCCTCAGGCGGACTCCGCCTGGGAGCATGGCATCTCCTCTCCCTCTAGAGATAATAACAGGATAGAGCTACCTTCCCCGTGCTCTATCTCTAGCACCGCCTGTTCTGCTATGGTGCCTTTCTTCAGCAGGTCAAACCAGGAGTTCAAGGCTTCTTCTGTGATATGGCTCTCTTTTCCCAGTGAGACCCCTATCTTGGTTACCCTGGCGATGCCGTTCTCCCTGGCGTGATGGCTAACTTCCTCGATTAGCTCTTCAGCGGTGTGACTCTCATGCATTGTTTCAATTGACTCACATTACAATTTCATTACTATTTAATTTTAGCACACGGGTCATGTTTTGTCCTGAGGGGATCCCTCTCCGTACAGAACTTGTGCTTAGTGGAATTACGCTTCATCACTTTAGCCATTTTCGTTTATAAATAGCTTGTCAGCCGCTTGACAAACGTCAATTTGAAGTATAGAATGCATTTATAATTCGTTAAAGGAGGCGGTATGATAAAAAGCAAAGGATTCTGGCATGGGCTAATCTTTGTTATGTTGGCTCTGCTACTGGCAACCAGCATGGTGCTGGCGGCCTGTGGTAATAAGACGGAGGAAACGCCTACTCCCACACCTACAGCTACAGCCACACCGGTGAAGACAGCCACTCCTGTGCCTACACCAGCGAAGACGGCCACAACAGCACCTACGGCCACTCCTGGGGGGGCAACTACCACGATTCCTACAAAGCCCGCTGGGTGGCAGGAAATGCCTCAGGATTTACAGGATACATACGGTGTTAACTACTACTTCCCGGGTGAGTGGATCACCATGACTACTCAGCCTCTGCCCACGGTGATCCTGGCCCTGGACCCGACCTTCTTCCCCAACAGCGAGCTGCGCGAGTTTGATGTGCCGGCGGGCACCACCGCCGCCCAATTCCGCGACATTATCATAAACAAGTATCCGTCGGAGAAGGGTGGAGAATACGACGGCTTCCAGGTGCTTGAGCAAGGGGATGTAACCCTGGACTGTGGCCTGCCGACAGTCTACATGATTCATAAAGGCACGCGGATGGGTTACGGTGCTCAGGCCTATGATGTATTTCTTACGAAGGGGACACAGGGCTTTATCCTAACTTGTGGCGACTATCCTGTGACCTTCGCAGACTCCCAAGCGCTGATGACCCAGATTGCGAAGACCTTATACCCGATTACTCCGATGCCGATTCCTGGGGGGCCTACAGCGACTCCTGCACCTACGGCCACTCCTGGGGGGGCAACTACCACGATTCCTACAAAGCCCGCTGGGTGGCAGGAAATGCCTCAGGATTTACAGGATACATACGGTGTTAACTACTACTTCCCGGGTGAGTGGATCA